>Ga0075937_109_pt1 | contig 60035 bp, 54 predicted proteins | sample RifGroA2_FD_67946 | JGI IMG/M metagenome (GOLD analysis project Ga0075937, IMG submission 67946) | Parcubacteria bacterium GW2011_GWA2_42_14
TTTTATTGTGAGATTTCAGTATGTGCTCTACCATTCTTTCATACTACCACCCTTCCTATTCGGTTCCTACCGATGCAAGCATCGGGGTAAAGTTAGAATGTACCCGAATGTTAAAGAACCGCATGAGGACCCGCGGCTGGATGAAGCGGATAGGGGAATTTGGCACACGATGACCAAAGAGGATATTGAAAAATTTATGCCTTGGGAAATTAAGCGTAAAAATAGGGTCGGGTTGTATCGTTATCGTCCGTTTGGGGGCGAGTCCTGGCCGCAGGTTGAGTTGCGTATTCATAGTTTCTTGGGAACGCTTGCCCGGGACTACTCGGGAGACAGAGTGTTGATTGTTGGTCACGGAAACTGGTTCATCTTATTTCAGCGTTTGATTCACCACTTTTCAATTAAGGAAGCGGAAAGACGGTATCATGAAGCGGTATTAGAAAATACATCAATCACCGTTTATGAAGAAGCGGCAATCGGCGGGAAATCACGCATGGTCTTAAACAAGAAATACGACAATTTTGTTCCGTGGAAAGGTCTGTTATAATATAGAGGCGGATACCCCGCCTTTTAAAATTTCAATATTTTTTAATCAAAATAACATTCTCATATTCTTGAGAATATGAGAATGTTTATTTCATGAAAAAAATTTTAAAACAAGATTTTTTTGACCGGCTGACGCTTATTGCTGCCAAAGAATTGCTTGGCAAATTTTTGGTCAGGCGATTTCCGCGCCAGTCCGCGCTTGCCCCGTTAGATAAAATATCTAACGGGGTGAATACTCGTAAATCCGCGCGCCGCGAGGTCGCGGCGATGATTACCGAAGTTGAGGCATATATTGGACCAAAAGATAAGGCGTCACACGCCTCGCGCGGAAAAACAAAAAGGAGCAAAGTAATGTTCGGTAAGCCCGGCCATTGGTATGTTTATTTGATTTATGGAATGCATTATTGCTTGAATATTGTTACGGAGAAAGAAAACTATCCCGCCGCCGTTTTAGTTCGCTCGTTGGCTGTAGTAGATAATAGTCGGAAGCCCATAATTAATAATTCAAAATTCATAATTCAAGTAAAGGGGCCTGGGCGGGTGTGCAAATATTTTAAGATTGATAAGAGTTTTAATGAAAAACCGGCTTTGCAAAAAACCGGTTTATGGATTGAAGACAGGGGAGTTAAAATAAATCCGCGCTTGATTAAACGCGGAAAAAGAATCGGCGTGGATTATGCCGGAAAATGGAAAGATAAACCCTGGAGATTTTATATTTAATAACTTCTCAGTTATTTATCTAAGGTTTCTGCGGCCAATTTTGCGTAAATATATATATCCCGCATTATTCGAAACCCTTTTAATGTTAATATGTACATAAACTCTCTATTATTTTGAAATGTTGATGTTGCGATAAGTCCGCCGCGCGCAAAGATTTGCAGTATTTTTAAAACTGGTTCTCTCGCGAGTTCAAGCGCGTCCATAATTTTTTTGGATGTCGGTCCCCGCGGATAATTTTTATATTCAACCCACAAAAGCTTCATTACCCGTAAACCGTTTTCAGTTTTTAAAATTTTTGCCGCTTCAATTTCCGGTGAACGGAGCTCGTAATAACGCTACGCTATATTTGCTATGGTCTCAACCGGACGAATCCATTGCAGAATACCTGGTCGGTTTTGAAAAAGATGAAGCGGCGCTTCGGTTATTTCAAAAAGCGCTCTTGCCAATTTTTTCATTTCTTCCATATTACTTGAAGTATCCACAGCTTACCATTTGCCGCTTGACATATTTTTTTAAGAGATTACAATTAAAGCAAATATGGTTAAAATTGTACAAAAGAGCAATAAACAAGCGGCTATTTGCTGGTTTTTTCCAGGTTATGGAGGACATTTAAAGCCAGCAACCTAAAAATCCGTGGTTTTCGAAACTGCGAAATTTGAGAGGCCGCTTGGAAAAGCGGTAATTTTATTTAAAGCTTCAAATTTAATGGAACTTACTCCGGAAAAAATAGATAAAATTACGGAAGCAATAAGAAAGGAGGATAAAAGACGTAAAAAGGGCGGAAAAATAGAAACCATAGAAGGAATTGATATTGGAGACCAAGTTCGCTGTTTTACCTTTTATGGAAATGAAAATTTAAATGGCAAAAACGCGCATTATTTGGAGGGAATTGTTAGGGTTAAGGAAGTAGATGTTTATTGGATTGATATTGAAAAAGAAATTATCAACGGTAAGGAAGATTATGGCCGTAAAGGAGATCGTGTTCCCGTAGATGCTAGTCCGGCCATAATAAAAAAGATTTAGAGTTCATAATCTGTAAATCGGTAAATTGCAGTTTACATATTTTTTGCAAATTGCGGTGTGTTGATTTGATATTATGAAAGAACGGAAAGAAACTTGACAATATCTTGCTTAGCAAGATCGCAGACATATAGAGATTTAATGCAGACGGCCGCGGAAATTCCGCGAAAATCCGCGTTATGTCCGCGTAGGTCAGCGTTCTCGCAGGAGCGAGAAAAAATACCAAATTTAGTATAGAGCAGGTAATAAATATAAGGGCGTATGGTGGATGCCTAGGGATATCGAGGCGATGAAGGACGTTGCGTGCCTGCGATAAGCTACGGGGAGGTGGCAAGCAACCTTTGATCCGTAGATTTCCGAATGGGGAAACCCCGCCGTGCAAAACACGGTGACCGAGCACTCATTTTTGGACTATAAAAAACCAGCATATATTAGCTGGTTTACTTTCGAACCGAATTTCTATTGTTATGCAATTTGTATAATTTTGCACAAATTAAGAGTATAACAATGTATAGTATAGGAATTGGGTATAGTATTAGATTAACTATGGTATAAATTTTTCTGCCAAATGGTACATGAAAAAAATCACAGATTGATGATTCTGTAGAAATTCCTACCAAAATACAAAGTAACAAACCTAGTATATATAACACAAACAAAGTGATTAGCATGAAAGTCTCCTGTTTTTTGTGCAAAGTTCTTATTAGAGAGTAGCAAATATATCAATAAATGTCAAGAGTCCAAAAATGAGTGCTCGGAGCGTACCCGCTGAAGTGAAACATCTCAGTAAGCGGAGGAAAATAAAAAAATGCTTCGCATTTTTTTCGCAGAATAAGCAGACAGTACGCTGAATTACGCAGAATTTTTCTGCGTATTTCTGCGTTTCTTCTGCGAATTTCTGCGAAGGGAATGCGCAGCGCATTCCCTTAGTAGCGGCGAGCGAAAAGGGATCAGCCTAGATTGAGCATTTTTCAGATTATATCAAAAAATTTGCTTGAAGTTATAAGACATGATTATGGTTTAATCCGAGAGGGAAGCGTTATATTAGAAGAACGGTCCTGGAAAGGCCGGCCAAAGCGGGTAATAGCCCCGTATTCGAAAATTTAAACGCACTCTTTATCATGTTCTTGAGTACTGCCCCGTATGAAGTCTGGGCAGGAAGTAGGCGGAACTAGACCGCCAAGGCTAAATACTCGATGTCACCGATAGTGAACCAGTACCGTGAGGGAAAGGTGAAAAGTAGCCCGTTTAGGGCAGTGAAATAGTACCTGAAACCATACGTTTACAAGGAGACAACGCCCGAAACCCGCAAGGGTTTTTAGGGCTATGTCGTGCCTATTGAAGAATGAGCCAACGAGTTCTTGGATTCTACTCGTTTAAGTGCCCAACGGCACAAAAGCATAGCGAAAGCGAGTGTTAATAGCGCGTTTTAGTTCTTAGTTTTTAGGTGTCAGATTTTAGATTATTAAAAAAACCAGAAAGTGTCTGGCTTAGTTAGGCATATCGCCTTTGATTATGATCACATACAAGGCGTTACCGAAAGTTAAGATTGTTGCAGATAGGAAAAGAACAAAAAATCCGTTGATGAGATATTCGATCGGGATGCAGATCATTCGTGGATTCTCCAATGAAAACGAACTATGCTGATATATTAACAAATATAATTTAAAAGTCAAGTAGTCTAGAATCTGGCACCTATCAACTATGAACTATAGGTAGAATTCAAAAGACCCGAAACCTCGTGAGCTTACCATGAGCAGGTTGAACCCCTGAGAAATCAGGGGGGAGGACCGAACCGGTTGGTCGTGCAACGCCTTCGGATGACTTGTGGTAAGGAGTGAAAAGCTAATCGAACGAGGAAATAGCTGGTTCTCTCCGAAATAGTTTTTGGACTAGCCTCGGATCACGCTCCGCGGTACATGAGGGGAAGAGCCCAGACCATAAACTAAGGTCCCCAAATCTATGTTAAGTGGCAAAGGTGGTGGAAATTCTCAAACAGCAAGGAGGTTGGCTTAGAAGCAGCCATCCTTTAAAGAGTGCGTAACAGCTCACTTGTCAAGAGTTTCTGCGCCTAAAATTTAACGGGGCTAAACATAGTACCGAAGTTATGGGTGTCGTGCCTCACTCGTGTGAGGCACGCGCGGACGGTCGCGGACTGGACGCGGAAGGTCGCAGAATTTTTCTGCGTAATTCCGCGTTAGTTCTGCGCGTTCAGCGCGTGACTCGCAGTAGCGAGGCACGACGCGGTAGGAGAGCATTTCAAACGCAGTGAAGGTTGACCCGCGAGGGCAACTGGAGTGTTTGGAAGAGAGAATGTTGGCACAAGTAACCACAAGACAGGTGAAAACCCTGTCCGCCGAAAACCCAAGGTTTCCTTGGCAATGCCAATCATCCAAGGTTTAGTCGGCCCTAAGGCCATGGCGAAAGCCGTAACCGATGGACAGCTGGTTAATATTCCAGCACTGTTTTACGCATCGATGGCGTGACGGAGCAAAGTATATTAAGCATATTATTGGATTTATGTTCGTGTCTTAAGGATTGAGCGTAGGCAAATCCGCGCTCGGGGGTTATGCCCGAATCCAAATGAAGCGAAAATCATGCGGGGCAACCCAATTGAAATTTAATAAAGCTTGCTTCCCAGAAAAACGTCTAAGATTATGCGTAAAGCAACCGTACCGGAAACCGACACAGGTGGGTTGGTCGAGTAGACTAAGGCGAACGAGTGAGTCTTCGTTAAGGAACTAGGCAAAAAAGCAGCCGTAAGTTCGCAATATGGCTTGCCCGGCACCTTTTGGATTATGACAAATAAAAAATGCTCCCCAAGAAGGGAGCGAATGCGAGAGGACTAACCCAATTTACCGGGGACTCTCGTAATATGAGGAATTTCAGCGATTACTTTGAGGAGTTTTTTTCCAGAACCCCTTTTTGTGAGAAGTTCGCGGGCGATTTTATTGTTGTCTGCGTCATCTGCGTGGAAAAGATCTTCTAATTGTCCATTTCTATTTTCAATTATGTATTGACAATTCATTAGATTTCTCCGCGGTAATGTGGATTGGAACTAACTCCAGCATAAGTTAAAATTATTATTTGTCAAGTCGTAATTCAAAAGGTGCTGGGCTGCAACAAAAGTACCTCTAGCGACTGTTTACCAAAAACACAGGTCCCTGCTAACTCGTAAGAGGATGTATAGGGGCTGACGCCTGACCGATGCGGGAAGGTTAAGCATTGTTGTTATGGGATTGAGATTATATCAATGTTTTATAGCGCATGATGCCAAGCCCCCGTCAATGTCAGCAATAACTATAATTGTTCTAAGGTGAATTATGTTGCCTTAGTAAAATCTGGCTATATCGGTGAACACCTCATTATGCGAGACACATAGTGAGACAATACCGAGGGAAGTCGCCTGCTCAAATTTTTAAACTTTTATTTAAATTATTAAAAGAAAAACCCACACGGATTAAATCATGTGTGGGTGCAATCTATGAGGTTTGGGCTTAAACGAGCTTAAACTTTGTGCCTAAGTACCAGAATAGCCTTATCTCCTTTTTTTGACCTTGGAAGACCGTGAAGTCCAAATGGAGCCGTATCAAACTGGTCAACATAAAGCGGACTATCATAAGAGCTTGGAATAAGGTCGCTCATTAACCGCAATGCTGTTACTTCCCTATCTGTGCGAGCAAACATTACGATTTTCAAAGATGGTTTGTTGACTCGAATTCGATATGACAGCCTCATGCCAATCCTCCTTTTAGGATAGTTGTGTTATGCTAACAATAGCATATTGAAAAAGAATTGTCAAGAGTTTAAAAATTTGAGCGGGTTGACCCCGTAGAGACTACACGCTGGATCGAGCACCTTTCATGTTCGGAATTTGTATGCGGTTTGCAAACATTACAGATGTTAAGTAACTGCATCAAAAAATTTCAATGTGAGAAAGGTGCTCGAAAGATATAGTCCGAACTCCATGGCGACATGGAGAGCTAAGCAGAAATGACTTAGCCAGTAACATTCCGCGACTGTCCGCGTTAAGTCCGCGTATGTCTGCGGTTGTTATAGTAACAACATGAGCGCAATTCCTTTTCGGGTAAGTTCCGAAGCGCACGAAAGGCGTAACGACTGGAGGACTGTCTCAACGAAGAGCTCGGTGAAAATACAATGCCGGTGAAGATGCCGGCTACCTGCAGTTAGACGAAAAGACCCCGGGAGCTTTACTGTAGCTTGATATTGGGTCTAGGAACACCGCTTTTTCTACAAAATTAAAATGCCGCATAAAGCGGCAATGGATTAAACAAAAAATGGCCAAATGACGAGAGGAATAAGAAAAATTACCACTGCAAAAATTGTCATAGCATCTAGGACGATCATTTTCTATCCCCTCGCGATTCTTATAAAAGGCCTAAGAAAAGTTTAATCCAAAAGACATTTATTGTCAATGTTTGCAGAAAAAGCGGTGAAACCTGATTGAGACAGTGTCTGGTGGGCAGTTTGTTTGGGGCGAAATTCTCCTAAAAAGTAACGGAGAAGTCCAAAGGTCAGCTTAAGACGGATGGAAACCGTCTGTGACGTGTAAAGGCAAAAGCTGGCTTAACTCCGAGGCGGACATGCCGAGGAGATACGAAAGTATGGCTTAGTGAACCGATGGCCATGTCTTGTTTTCGACAAGACCGCAGAATAACGCAGACAGCACGCGGAAGGTCGCAGAATTTTTTCTGCGTAATTCTGCGTCAGTTCTGCGAGTGTCTGCGATCTTGCGGAAGCAAGATACTTACTAGAACAAGGCCAAAGATTAACGGATAAAAGCTACCCCGGGGATAACAGGCTAGTCGCTTCCAAGAGTCCATATCGACGAAGCGGATCGGCACCTTGAACATATCGGGGTGCTATGCCAGTAATGGCATACCTGGGAATATTTGGAGAATATTCCAAAATAAAAATCTCGCTAATATCGGTGAAGTTCTATTGAATTTTGAACCAATTTTGATAGGATAATACCGAGGGAAGTTATTTTTTCTCTTATAGGTCGAATAGTTATTATTTACTTAACCAAGTTTACTTTTATGGGAATAGAGTCATGGCCAAAGCCGTTTCAAGAACGGCCGGCAGATTTTATAGAAATAGAAGAGGAAGAAAGGCGACGGGAGAAAGAAAGAATAAAAAGAGAAAAAGAATTACAAAAAGAAAAAGAAAAGCCCAACCCTCTTCTTAATAAAGAAAGAGTAAAAGAAGAACTGGAGAAACTGGAGAAAGAAGAAAAAAAATAACCCCGTAGAGACTTTAATCTGATTCATTCAGATTAGGATATTTTGCTTTTAGCAAAATATAATACGCGAGCCCCTAATTCCGTTGTAAGCGGAACGGGTGAAGATATAGTCCATGCCTCTAGTAATAGAGGAAGTTTCGTAATTTCTGCGTGATTCCGCGTTAATTCCGCGTGAGTCCGCGGTTTTGCGAAGCAAAACATACGATGTCGGCTCAACTTAGCGCGGGGCTGGAGAAAACAAACCTTCTCTCTCTCGCGGAAACGCGAGAGTAATAAATGAGCTCAAAACGGTGAAGACTTCACATGTGATGTGGATATCGGGAATTGCGAAATTCGCAGGTCCCAGGTATCATAGTTATATGAATGTTAACGCCGTGGGAAAAGAGCTTGCTGAAGTCGAGCGAGCATATATAGCAGGTTTTTTGGATGCAGATGGAGCAATTATGGCTCTTATAGAAAAGCACTCCGAAAAACACTTTGGCTATAGAGTAAGGATTGCTGTAAAAATCACTCAACGGGATCGAAAGATTCTTGATTGGTTTTGCGGCAAGTGGCGGAAGGGGTCCGTCAAGAAAAACAGAACTGCATTTGATTGGATCACGCGTGATCAAAAGATTGCCAAAATGATTCTGACGGTTCTGCTTCCTTACTTGAAAGTTAAAAAGAAACAGGCAGAAATTGCACTAAAAATTCTTAATTCTGAATTGCGGGTGCGTTCTGACCTTATTAAAGTTGCTCGTCTCGCAGATGCATTATCAAAGTTTAATGTTCGATCAAAAAATCGACGTAAAAATTTTGCCACAATGATCCAAGCAAGCACTTCCCCTAACGACTGAACAATGCTGCCTTAAACAGCAACGTGAGATAGAAACGTACATACGTTTCTATAATACGGCTCACACCTATGTTTCAACCGGTAACGGTTGCAAATACGGTGATGGAATAGTCTGATACCTGAAGAAATTCAGGAAAACAACAAAATGAGGTCCCAAGCGTTCGGCTGTTCGCCGATTAAAAAGTTACGCGAGCTGGGTTCAAACCGTCAATAAAAAGAACCCAAATATTGACATCGAAATCTTTTAACAAGCTTATGATAGGAGTTTGTTGAAAAAACACGGCGGCTTATACGAGTAATCGTGTTCGAAAAAACCGACTCATATCGGTGGATTCCTATTCGTCCCTTTATGTGGGATGCGCAGACAGTCGCGGACATAACGCAGACAGTCGCGGAAATTGAAATCCCAACCTGGATTTGATAGGATAATACCGAGGGAAGTTAGGTCGAATTTATTTAAATCTTAATATTTCTAAAAAATCATGGAACAAAAATATGAAGGGCAATCAGAGAAAGCACCACAAATAATGTTAGATGTTGCGAATTTGATTTCACGATTAAGCGGAGAGATTGAAAAAGGAAACCTCACTCAAACTGTAAAAGAAAGTTTGAAACGTATGTTAGAAGCCGGAATTAAAGATTTATCTGAATAATACTTAACCCCGTAGAGACTTGTTCGGCAATATCATGTCGGACAGACCAAGCGCACAAAATTTTATGTGCTCGGTAACACGTCGGTCTCCATCCGCATGCATGCGGAAGGATGATGGTATAGTCCAATCCCTCTGGTAACAGAGGATATGCATAGCATCGCGGACAGTCGCAGACTGGACGCAGAACAGCGCAGAATTTTCTGCGTAATTCTGCGTAAAGTCAGCGCGATTCTGCGGTTTTGCAATGCAAAACAAGCGTGAGACAGGTTGGTCTCCTATCTACTGCAGGCGCAAGATACTTGAGGGAAGTCGTCCTTTGTACGAGAGGATCAGGATGAACGAACCTCTGGTCTATCGGCTGTCACGCCCGTGGCACTGCCGAGTAGCTATGTTCGGAAGGGATAACCGCTGAAAGCATCTAAGCGGGAAGCCCCTCCCAAGATTAGGTATCTCGCCCTCCCAACTTTTTGGATTTTAAATTGGATTTTAAAGTTTCAATTATGTGGTATGTATATATTATCCAAAGCAAGAAAGATGATGATTTCTATGTTGGTTTAACCAATGATTTACGTCGAAGGTTAAAACAACACAATGAAAGCAAGGTTCCTGCCACAAAATTTCGTACCCCGTTTGAGCTTGCATATTACGAAGCTCATCACAATAAATATGATGCCGCCCGGAGAGAACAATTTTTGAAAAGCGGCTGGGGTAAAAATTGGATAAAAAGAACACTGTTAAAGTATCTAGAATCCAAAAAGTTGGGAGGGTAAATAGATCCGTGAGAGATTATCACGTTAATAGGCTTCAGGTGTAAGTGGAGCAATCCATTCAGCCGAGAAGTACTAATAGATCATAAATTACCTGCTCTATACTAAGTTTTGGTATTAACTAATTTGCATTAATATTATTCGGGCTTGTCGAGAATTTTACTTTAATTTAATGTAACTTCTCGATTACACTCGAAGAATAAATTATTTATGTCAAAAGAATCATTAGATAGACCTGTACAAATTGAAGCATTTGTACGTAATAAAATTGCCATTAAAAAAATAGAAGAGGCTTTAAAAGAAATGTTAGAGTTAGTCGGGTTTAGTGGTTCTGGCCCTGACGGTGTAATAGTCACAAGAAATGAAGTTGAAAAAATTAAGGAAAGCGTAGTGAGATTAAAGAGAGAATTCAATATATCGGAGTAATTTTATGTAATTGTTAAGTTTTAAAATTTATGTCACAAGAAGAAATAAAACCAAATGTTGAAGACGAAAAAACAAAAAAAATACGGGAAGCGGAAGAAGCAATTGACGGTATGAAAAAAGAAGGATGGCCGGAAAAAGTTATTTTAGAGGAAGAAAAAAAATTGCGTGAACTTCGGTTTGGAAAAATGGAATCATAAAGAATTTTATTTTGTTTAAATTCTTCGCGCCAAAACTTGATGATTAAGTATCGTATACCCCAGCTGATTCCATTCTGACTTGCTCCATACTGAATTTTTTGCTTGTTGGTATTTTATCTAAGCATGTTCCGCCTCTTCCCATTCCCGCCTTCACTTCCGCCGCTGCTAAAGTTGCGGCGGACAAGAAAGTTTCGGCTGGCAAACCGAACAGAGAACCATAAAAATTTTTTGTTTGCTGGTGTTTTATTAAGATGTGCCCCACCTGATCCCTTTCCGAACTCAGAAGTGAAAGCGTCTTAATCCGATGATACTCGGACCCAATCCGGTCCCGGGAAAGTAGGATACGCCAGCATACAAAAAATTTTTAAAAACATGATTCATTTATATTCCATGACGAATATCGTTAAAAGAGCCGTTCATAAAGACGGTGTCTTAACATTATTCGCCATGGAAATTTTTACGTAAGAAGATTTATATAATTTTATTTTTGCGCAATAATTCCCGTGGCTAACTAGTCACGGGAATTTAAATTTACCTCGAATTTGTCGGGGATATAGTTCTTTAACAAAAAAGGAGAGAAATAAGTGGAAAAAATAGGCATAAAAGAAGCGTGTTCGTTACTTACTATTTGCCGTGGAGGGGATGTCAAGGGAACTGCAGATGAACTCATGTGGTGGATGAATAATTTTAAAATTTCTCTTGATCAAATCGGGACTACGCACGCAGAAGTGGAAGGATTTATACACTCCGCCAGGATTATTGAAGCCAAACGAGAATTGACATTTTGCCGGAATTACGTAAGAAGCGGACATCCAAGCCATCTCTGGTTTCTAATGGAATGGTTTAATTTAACTTGTCAAGAATTGGGCACGACAAATGAGGAAGTCAGGTCTTTTTGCGATGATGACCTTTGCGGAAAGTTAATTTATTACAACGATAGGATAAGGAAGAAATGCTAAAAGGCAAAAAAGTGCGGCTTCGGGCTATTGACCCCAAAAAAGACGCGGAACTTTTTATGGAGTGGATTAATGATTATGAGGTTGTAAGATTTCTTGGCGGCCCGTTTATGCCCCTTACCAAAGATGAGGAACGCAAACGTCTTAAGGAACTTAAAGAAAGGAGAGATACTTTTAAAATATTTGCGGTTGAAACGCTTGACGGTGCGCTTATCGGTTCAATTTCTCTCATGAATATAAACCACCTTGATGGCACCGCCGTTACGGGCACGCTTATCGGCGATAAAGATTATTGGCGCAAGGGGTATGCGACTGACGCCAAGATGATACTGCTTTATTATGCCTTTCAGGTTCTTAATTTGCGGCGTATCTCAACGCGAATTATTGCCGATAATATCGGCAGCATCAGGGTTCAGGAAAAGTGCGGATATGAACGCGAAGGCATATGGAGAAAAGAAGTATATGCGGACGGCAAATACCGCGATATGGTTTTGATGGCGGTTTTTCGCGGAGGGTATATGAAGTTGTGGCGCCAATATCAAAAAAAGAGCGAATGATTTCGCTCTTTTTATTTACTTTTCCTTTTTTAAAGCAGTGTTTCTATCGACGTATATTCAAGGCCGAAAGTTTTGGCAAGGCCCGCTGAAGTTATCCTACCGTTATAAATTGATACCGCGCCTCTTAAGGCAGGGTTTTCTTTTAGTGCCCCGATGAACCCGAGTTTGATAATCTGCATCATGTAGGGAAAAACCGATTCGGAAAAAACCGGGGTGGAACGTTCGGAGACTCCGCCCGGAAAATTGGGAATGCCGATATATTTTATTCCTCGTTCAAGTTCTATTGCCGGATTTTCATGGGTAGTAACCCGTGAAAATTCACATGCTCCGCCTTGGTCAATAGAGGTATCCACTATTACCGAATTATCCGGAATACTATTGCGCATTTCGTTTGTTATAATAATCGGGGCTTTATTTTCGGGAGCATACGGAGCAAGGTTTATTAGAAGCGGCTTATGATATTCTTCCGTTTCCATAAGTCTTTTAAGAAGTTGGGGAATTTCTTCCGGTGGACAGGTTAAAAATCCAAAAGGGGCCGGTGAGTCTTCATCTTTACGGCATATTTCCGCATAATTTTTTATCTTTCTCATATCCGGATCTATGGCGGTAACGGATAGCCAAAAGCTTTTTTCGCTAAGCCAATGCGCGGCTTGCCCAACTGTTCCGTAACCAACAATAATCAATTCCGGTTTTGGGCCTGAAAAATATTTCATTCCGATTCTAATCCCTTCCTCGCCGGCGATTTTGCTCATTCCTGCCAGCACCCGCCGCGAGCCGTCCGATTCTACAATATCTTCCAGCGAAAGATATGTGCCATTGCGTTCAATTACCAATTCCGTGAGTTCGCGATTGGAAGCCAGATGTCCAAAACTGATTATGGGTAAACATGGCTGTATAAAATAATATTCTTCAGGAAGCAATTCCTTTACCTTAAGCACGGCAAGTTGTCCGAAGCCGTGTTTATCCGGCCGCATCAGCCGCCAAAATTCTTCTTTATCTTTTGGACGCGAAATAATTCGCGTCCCTCTCGCCCTATAAAATTCGTCAAAAAATCCGCTTTTTTCTCCGGCGCCTTTTTCCATATAAACTGCGGCCCCGGCATAGACAGCATCGTAAACATGATTGGGACACATAGGAAAACGACCCTCTCCGCACTTAATCTCTTTCGGCATAAAAATAACCATTTTTAAGCCCTTTTGTTAATGAGCAATCTTAAAACTGCTTATATTTTATAATAACCACTTGAATTGTCAATACTTTAGCAAAATGGATATTTATTGTATGATAAAGTTGGTTAAATTATTTTTAATTGCGGGTCATCCGTATCAGCGTTGTTTTAACGCGCTTTTCAGCGATTAATCAGCGGGGAACACCGCTTAAATAAAGCTGATTGAAACGTCAATAGGGCTATGTTTTCCAACTTAGGGTATCGCGCCAGCCGACAATTTATTTTGCTTTTAATCCCTTTTACAATAGCGGCAATTTTGCTTTTATTCGGCTACTATAAATTACTGCCGGAACCAACATGTTCCGACCTTATCAAAAATCAAAACGAGGAAGAAGTTGACTGCGGCGGCCCGTGTAAAAGTTGCCTCTTCAAGCACATACAAGATATTCAAATTTTTTCTGTTAATTTTGATGAAGTTGTTACCGGTTCATATGACGTAGTGGCTAAGGTAAAAAATCCCAATACACGGCTTTTAGCTAAAGAATTTTTTTATGAAATTACCCTAAAAGACGATAAGGGAGTAATAATGCAAAAAAGAACCGGCAGATCTTATTTATATGCCGGAGAAACTGCTCATATAATCGAGGGGAATATTCCGTCAAAGCGTAAAATTTATTTCGCGGAATTTTCCATAAATAACAAGGAAGTTAACTGGATTCAGGGTGAAACAAAAAGGCCGGTATTTTTAAGCGGCGAAAAAATATCCGAGGTCGTAAGGGGCACAACCCGGTTAAAATTGAAAATATTCAACCAATCACTTGCCGATTTTAAAAATATTGAAGTAGGCGCCATTATTACGAATGATAACGGAGATATTACGGCTATTAATAAAACGCTGATTGATTCGCTTAAGGCCGGAGATTTTGTCCCGTTTATTTTTATCTGGCCGGGAGAATTTATCATTAATACGGCAAATGTTTTGATTGAACCGAGAGTAAATTTGACAGCAGGATAATATGACCTAAATCATCATTTAAAATAGCATTATCATTAAACTTTTTATTATTTCCCGCATTGACCCATGAAAGCACCGGATTATTCTAATTAACATCCGAATGTTCCGAATAGCAAATTATGGTTTGAGTAAAGAAATTTTTTGAAGGCACGCAATTTTTTAGAATAAAAAATATGTTTTCTTTATATTTTAAAAACATCGATTGGTTTTTATTCGGTTCAATGTTTTTTCTTATTGCCATTGGCCTGATTTCTTTATGGAGCCTTTCTATCGAGAATTATACCCTTTTTTATAAACAATTAATTTGGCTGGCGCTCGGACTCGCGTTTTTTGCGGTAATTTCCTTTTTTGATTACAGGATTTTTAAAAACTACGGTGGCATAATTCTCGGCTTATATTTTATTTCTGTTTTTTCCCTTATTTTACTTAATATATTCGGCATCAAAACAAGAGGAGTAACTGGCTGGTTCCGGTTGGAAGGTTTTGCAATTCAGCCGGTTGAATTTGTGAAAATAATACTCATAGTTCTTTTTGCGAAATATTTTTCCAAGAGGCACGTGGAAATTTATCATATCAGGCATATCATTATTTCCGGCTTATATGTCTTACTGCCCACGGCATTAGTTATGCTCCAGCCTGATTTGGGCTCGGCCATGATACTTATTATTCTCTGGATTACCGTAACTCTTTTTTCCGGAATTAAAACAAAACATCTTTTATCACTATTAATTATTTTTTCTTTTATCGGCGTTTTAGGATGGACAACCCTTCTTAAGCCCTATCAAAAAGAAAGAATCACATCTTTTATTAATCCGTATGCCGACCCAAGCGGCTCCGGTTATAATATAATTCAGTCGCTTATCGCAGTTGGTTCCGGTGGCGTCTGGGGAAAGGGAATAGGCCAGGGTCCGCAAAGCCATCTTTTATTTTTGCCGGAAGCGGAAACCGATTTCATCTTTGCCGCGTTCGCGGAAGAATGGGGATTTATGGGCAATTTGTTTTTATTATCATGCTTTCTTATTTTTCTTCTGCGGATTTTGAAAATAGGAAAAGAAGCGGAAAACAATTTTGCTAAAATTTTTGCCCTCGGCTTTGCCACCCTTGTTTTTTCCCAGTTACTGATTCATATCGGAGTAAATACGGGTTTACTGCCCATAACAGGCATCACTCTTCCTTTTGTAAGCTACGGCGGTTCAAGCCTGATTACTCTTATGGCGGGAGCGGGAATGGTGCAGGGCATTAAATTTCATTCGAGAAAAGAGGTATAATAGGATTAACTGAAACATGGAACATGGAACATAAACCATGATTCATGATTTATGATTCATGATTTATCTTGCATCCGACCACGTCGGTTTTGAACTTAAAGAAAAACTGAAGACATATCTTCAGGAACTTGGATACGGAGTGAAGGATTTTGGGGCTTTTAAATTTGATGCGGAAGATGATTATCCGGATTTTATTCGCAAAGCGGCCGAAGCCGTTGCTAATGACCCGGAGCAGGGTCAAGGGATTATTCTTGGCGGTTCTGGTCATGGGGAAGCCATGGTTGCCAATCGTTTTAAGAGAGTGAGGGCCGCGGTATACTATGGCGGTGATGAAAAAATAATTACTTTGTCGCGTGAGCATAATAACGCAAATGTGTTATCGCTTGGAGCGAGGTTTTTAACGGAAGAAGAAGCAAAAAAAGCGGTAAAATTATGGCTGGAAACGAAGTTTAATAATGAAGAAAGACATGTGAGGAGAATTCGTAAAATCGATGAATTATGAATTAGGGACGGAAAAAAACTAAAAATTTTCCATAATTCCTAATTCCTAATTCCTAATTTAATTGGCCGAAATAATTCCTGTCATCAATTCCAAAACCTTTGAGGAGGTTCGCGATAAAATTAGAAAAGTTGAGCCCTATGCTAAATGGGCCCACATTGATGTGGCTGACGGAACATTTGCGCCGATTACGCTATGGCATAATTCTTTGGATTTAGTGGGTTTTAAAACGAATTTGAATTTAGAAATTCACATGATGGAAAACGACCCGGAAGAAAGAATTGACCATTGGTTCCTGCCGCCGGTAAAAAGAATCATTGTCCACTGGGAAACAGTAAATGATATGGAATTTATTATTGAAGAGTGCCACAAGGAAAAAATTGAGGTAGGGTTAGCAATTGCCGACCAAACTTCATGGACAAAATTGAAACCCTACATAGATAAAGTAGATATGTTTCAGGTATTGTGCGTTCCTGCCGGCCCCACTGGTCAGGAATTTCATGGCCATAACCTGTTGAAAATTAAGCATTTACGAAGGATATGCCCATCATGTATGATAGAAGTTGACGGCGGTATTAATCCGTCTAATGCGAAACAGACGATTGAAATGGGGGCGAATGTCATAGCGGCGGGTTGGTATATATTTACGAGCAAAGATATAAAAAAAGCGATTGAGGAATTGCAAAATATATGAATCATTTGCATGATGACCCCGCACCAAATTCCGAACAATCGTTAAATAATTTTCAAAGTAATTTGCGCGGTATCGGCTTCGCATTGCGCTATCTTAAAAAGCAGTCCTTTTTGAGAATTGGTGCGGGGCAGGTAAAATAAAATTTTATGCATCTTCATGATGATAAAATTAAGTTTTTAGAGGAAAAGGCTAACACTATTCGCCAATCTTTGATTGAAGAATTGGTGGAGGCCGGTTCAGGACATACGGCAGGACCGCTTGGCATGGCTGATGTTTTTACGGCCATGTATTTTCATATTCTGAAGCATGACTCCAAAAATCCGGAATGGCCGGAAAGAGACCGGCTGGTGCTTTCTAACGGCCACATTTGCCCCATTCAATACGCAACAATGGCCCATGCCGGCTATTTTCCTATTGAAGAATTAAAAACTTTGCGTAAATTCGGAACCCGGCTCCAAGGCCATCCTCATCGCGGAACTTTGCCGGGAATTGAAACAACTTCGGGACCTCTTGGTTCAGGACTTTCACAGGCAGTCGGCATGGCCATTGGTTTTAAAATGGACCATCAGCCAAATCAGGTTTATTGTTTAATGTCCGATGCCGAGCAGGAATGCGGGAATACTTGGGAAGCGGCCATGCTTGCCGGAAAATTAAAACTTGATAATTTAACCGGCTTAATTGACAGAAACAATATTCAAATTGACGGCATGACCGAAGATGTTATGCCGCTAGAGCCGCTTCGCGCCAAATACGAAGCGTTTAATTGGCACGTTATTGATATGAACGGCCATGATTTTCAAGACATCAATAACGCAATTGAGGCGGCACGGGCTATTTATGAAAAACCGGTTTTAATAATCGCCCACACCATTCCTGGCAAAGGGATTCCGGAAATAGAGTTTGATTACAAATGGCACGGCATTCCGCCCAAGCCGGAACAGGCCAAAGTTTTTCTTGAAAAATTAAGGACATTGGGAGGGAAAATTAAATCGGAACATCAATGAAATAGTTTTGTAGATAAATATGGCCGTTCAAAATATTCTTAAATATCTCCAGGATAATAAAGACCGTTTTCCACTAGACGTTCTTTTGGGCGAACTTAGAAAATTTGGATATCCGGAAGCAGAAATTCAGGAAGCGTTAAAAATACTTTCAAGCGCTGATGTTAACCAACCGCTGTCTCCGCCCGGGCCTTCTCCTCATGCGAAAGACGCCACGCCGTCCATTTTACCGCATGGAAAGAAGATTGGCGCGTTCATCTTAGGTTTTTTTAGCGCGTGCGCGGCGCTGGTAATTGCTGGAATAGTATATTTTCTTACCCTATTCGGGTATAGGTATTTTGGCGGTTATGGTATTTTAGGATACAGCTCAAGTTATTATATATTGCCTGTAGTTTTCATTATATTAAGTACGGGAACAGTGATATTAATTTTCTTTTTAACGCGCCGCTGGTTTCCTTATTACGCAAGGGGATTATTTGTAGGCAGTATTACATTTGTGGCCATTGCCGTAATTGGAGGCATAATTATCTGGTTTACTGTTTATCGTTCATTAAATCAGTCCCGTGTGTATAGCCGGGATGCCCGCAGAATAGCTGACATTAAGCAGCTTCAATTGGCACTCGAACTTTTTTATGACGCAAAAATTTCGTATCCTGAGCGCCTTGCTGAACTTTCGCCCGCATATATTCCCTCAATTCCCAAAGACCCCGGCAGGCAGGAAATATATCATTTTGAACGCAGGGGAGACGGCAGTTACTATTTGCAGGCGGAGCTGGAAAATCCAGACAATCCTGCGTTAAAAAACGATTTGAACCCGGGCAATAGTTTTTATGAGGTAAGTGAAAGCCCTTTGCCGTCTTATACCCCTCCCTTGTACAGGCCGCAAACATTTTCTCCATGATAGTGTTTATAATGTTAGGAATTTAATAAATTATGGATGAATTAATAAAAAAAATAGAAGAAATTGAAAAGCGATTAAGCGCCATTGAAAGCTGGGTTGGTTTTTGGATATCGCAAGAATCTCAAACCGTACCTCCGCCGCCTCCCATAGCCGTCCCATCGTCAGTACCAACAAAGCCGCCCACTCCACCTTCGTATGTCCTTGAAGATTTATCCGGACGAGAATCCTTGCAAGAAACGCCCAAAACCACGATGTGGGTATCTGAAACGGGGCCAAGAAATCTCGAGTCATACATCGGCAGATGGTGGCTTGGAATCGTTGGTCTTGTGGCAATTATCTTTGGCATGAGTTTTTTCATTAAATATGCTTTTGATAATAACTGGATAGGGGAAACAGGCAGGATTATGCTTGGAATCGCAATGGGGCTTGTTTTTGTGGTTGCCGGAGAAATATTACGCCCAAGGATTGCTAAATATTCGTACATTTTAAGCGGCGGGGGGCTTGCTTTATTCTATCTTTCTATTTATGCGGCATTCTCTTTTTATCATCTTATTGGACAGCCGACCGCCTTTCTCTTTATGGGCTTGATAACGGCATTCGGTGTAACGCTTTCTTTATTTGCCAATGCCGTTGAATTATCAGCGCTTGCCGTATCAGGAGGATTTTTAACTCCATACCTTCTTTCTACGGGAACCGTGAATGATGCCGGCTTCTTTTCATATATTGCTATTCTCAATATCGGCATTCTAGCTGTTGCGTTTTTCAAGAAGTGGCGCCAGCTGACGATTTTAGGATTTACCGGTACGGTGCTTAATTTCGCGTCCTGGTACGGTGTTTATTATAATTCCGAAAAACTGTTTTTTGCGATTTCTGTTCTTTCTGCTTTTTACATAATTTATACTTTGGCCGGAGTAATTGCCAATTTTGTCACCAAGAAATTAAGCGATACCGGCGATCTTTTTGTGCTTACCATAAATCCGGTGTGGTTTTTTGGCTGGGTTTATTATCTTTTAAAGCCGCAATATGAAAATTCCTTGGGGTTTGTGGCTGCGGGTCTTGCCGCGCTTTACATTCTCTTTGCCTACATTTCGTCTTTCTTAAATCCCGATGATAAGCGTTTAACGCTTTTTCTCGGCGCCATTGCTCTTGTTTTTCTAACCATTGCGATTCCTTTACAACTTGACCAAAATGCCGTCACGATCGCCTGGGCCATGGAAGCCGCTGTTCTTTTCAGCCTGGGCGCGATATTAAAAAATGCCAATATGCGTATGTTTGCCTTAAGTGTTTTCCTCATTGCCATGTTTCGGTTGTTTGCATTTGATAGCGAACGAGGGAATCTTGCGGAATTCACTCCTATTTTTAATAAGCGTTTTTTTACCTACTTCATGGTAATATTTTCTTCAGCCGTAATGGCTTATGTCTCATCCATTAATGCTTTTGAATTTACCTGGCGCGAGAAAGGGGTAAGGGCGTTTATCGGAACCGCCTTAAATATTTTGATACTCATTGCCATATCTCTCGAAATTTATGCTTTTTTTGATGCGCGTATTTTTGAGCTTAATAGAAAATCTCTTCAATCAAGCCAATACGGCAATAACAGTGGACAGGTCCTTAATGATTATGGCACCGTTTATCGATTGCCCGATTCGCAAGAATATCGTTCTCTGGCCAATAAGCGGAATGCCTCAATTTCAGTTTTTTGGACGCTATATGCAGTATTGTTAATAGGACTCGGCATAGTCTATAAAAACGGTTTTTTGCGCTGGTTAGCCCTTATCCTTTTTGGCGTTACTGTTGCCAAGGTGTTTATCTTTGACCTCTCTTTTCTTGCCACTCCCCAGCGGATTATATCCTTTATGGTTCTAGGTGTAATTCTTTTGATTGCGTCATACCTTTATTTTCGGTTTCAGAAGCAACTGGAAGGAACTTTATCTAATAAACCTTGAGTTACGAAATACAATAATCCGCGTGATATCAGCGTATTAATCAGCGTAAAATTAGCGTAAACGCTGATAGAACGCTGAACGGTACGCTGAAGAAAACGCTGATAATCTTAATTTCGTAATTGAAGGTAATAAAACGTAAAATAACGATGAAATACTTTTATTTTATTATTAGCATATTGATATGGATAGGACTGACCTTGACGGTTCATGCTGATTTTAATTCTCCGGCATGGGAATGGCGGAGCAGAGTTATCGGCGGTTCTTTTTTGGGCTCCGATTTTGTTCTGCTTGACTTACCTTCTGATTTTTTCTCCTATTTAAAATCAGATCTTTCGGATCTGCGGGTGGCTAATCAGGATGGAGAAGTTCCTTATGTTATTGCCCAAGAAAAGGAATCGGAAACTTTTACGGGTGTTCCGGCACGAATGTTTAACCTTTCCTACGCGCCGGGAGATGCCACTTCCCTTGAGGTGGACTTAGGCCAATCAGGAGTATTTCATAACTCTATTAATATTGAAACAACGTCCGAGAATTTTCGCAGGATTGTGGAAATTCAGGGGTCAAACGACCAGGCATCATGGCGGACGCTTAATCCCCGTGGGCAAATTTTTGATTATACGGTCCGCGATATAAAACCTGTATCCGTGCGGGATACAAATGTTGCCTATCCGGATGCAACGTTTCGCTATCTTTTGGTTAAAGTTTTTGATCAGGGGGAAGAGCCGCTTAAGGTTCGCGGCGTTAAAGTTTTTCGCAAAGTATCAATGCCCTCCCGGGAACTTTTCTACAGTCCGTTGCTTGAAATCGTGGAGAATAAAGACGAGCATACGACCAACGTTATTTTGGATATAGGAGCGCGCGGCATCCCGCATCGCCGGGGCCGTATTACGACTTCAAGCGTAAATTTTAATCGCGCGGTCGCAATTTTTGACAGCGACAATAAAACTGATTGGCGGCTTTTATCCAATGCTTACCTATTCGTCATTGATACGCCAAAATTCAGAGGAAGCAGTTTGGATTTCAGTTACCCCGAATCAAATCGCCGATATCTGCGCCTTTCTATATATAACCGTGACGATAAACCAATCAATATTAGCGAGGCAGGCTTATATGGAATTGTTAGGAGAATTCTTTTTAAGTTTGATTCAGTAAAAGATTATTATGTTTATCTCGGCAATTCCGAAGCGCGCCGTCCTCAATATGATATCGAAGCAATCTCTCAATATGTTGACGCCGTCGGACTAAATCGCGTAAGCGCCGAACCGGTGGAAAAGAATGGAGATTATGTTGTTGCTGTTGCCCCTAGGCCGCCCCTAACAGAACGCTCTCCGTATATATTGCCGGTAATACTGGGTATTGTTGTGGCAATTTTGGCTTTTTTGCTTTTAAAAACATTGGTGGGTAAAATTAAGAGTGAACATCAGTAATAAATCTATCTCGAATCAATCTCTAATTTTTTCGCGAATATTCGCGAATTAATTCGCGATTGATAAGCGATGAAACATGAAACACGATAAAATGCATATGTCTTGCTGTCTGATGCCATTGGCCGGAATTATTTTATGGCTGGCTTCATCAGCGGCATTAATATTGGCCTGGCTTTCCGGCAACGGATTTATGCTGGGGAGAAATTCGGTGCAATGGTATTGGGACGCTTTGATTTTGGGTGTGCTTGCCGTCGGTTCAAAACTTGGGGTAATAATAAAACGCGGCAGCGAGTTAAAATGCGAAAAGCATGAAAAGGATAAATGAGCATATTAAGCCGTAAACGGCGGCAAAAATTAACTATGAATAAAAAATTTTTCTTGGATATAAATTTTATCGGCGTGATATTGTTTTGCGTTTTGGTTACGGTTTTTCTTTTGATTAAAATGGGCGAGGCGTTCACCGAAATTGATTCTATTTCCAAAAGTATTGAAAGTTCAATGAAAGTAATAAAAAGTAATCCTTAATTAACGGTGACTTGGGGTAAGAAACAGTAAACATACTTCATATTCCATGTTTCCGGCATAATTTATGAAAAACATTTTTGTAAAAGATTTTATGAATACCGGAGTTCTTACTGTAAAACCTGATACGCCGACCATTGACGTGGCTAAAATACTTTTTGTTAATGATTATAACGGTATCCCGGTAGTCAACGGCCAAAATGAGCTTCAGGGTCTGATTACCGATTATGATTTTATTGAAAAAGGGTCGGCCGTGCATTTTTCGCCTTTGGGCAATCTTCTGGAAGAACTGACGATATTCAGAAAAAACAAAGAAGAAATAGATAAAAAAATAAAAGCGCTGATAGCGTCAAAAGCCGGCAATATTATGAATAAGGAACCCATAACGCTTTCACCCAATAACACTTTAAAAGAAGCGGCAGACCTTTTTGTGGGGCATCATCGGGTAAATCCGGTTCCGGTGGTTGACGGTTTTAATAAAGTCGTAGGAATTGTCAGCCGCTATGATTTGATAAAACTTTACGTTGACCCTGTTTTTTGGATGAAGTTGCTGGCGGCAAGAAATAGAGATAACTAAATTTACTGTTCGAGCAAGGTTGAGAATATACCTTATAGTATGGTGAACTTCTCGACAAGCTTGAAACATATTGATTATGCCAGTTAATCCCCAAGCAAAATTAGTAGAAAATATCTTGGATTTAAAATCCATCGAGCAGAAGCCTACTAGAGACGGCTTTGGTTTGGGTTTGGTTCAGGCGGCCGATGAAAATCCGAATGTAGTCGGCCTTTGCGCGGATTTAACGGAATCAACCCGCATGGAGCCGTTTGCCAAAAAATATCCCCAACGATTTATACAAATGGGGGTTGCCGAACAAAACCTTGCTTCGGTTGCTTCGGGATTATCAGCCGTCGGAAAAATTCCTTATATCACTTCTTATGCCATGTTCAGTCCGGGCAGAAACTGGGAACAAATCCGCACGACCATTTGTTATAACAATCAAAATGTAAAAATTATCGGCTCGCATGCGGGTGTTTCGGTCGGACCTGACGGAGCTACGCATCAGGCAATTGAGGATATTGCTATTACGCGCCCGATTGCCAATATGCAGGTTTTTGCCCCATGCGATATGTGGGAGGGGAAAAAAGTTTCTTATGCAATTTCCAAATTGTATGGGCCTTGTTATGCCCGTTTTACAAGGGAAAAAACTCCTGTTTTTACAACCGAAGAAACTCCGTTTGAAATCGGCAAGGCACAGATTTTTTGGAACTCTAACTTGGAAACGGGGTTTCCAAGTAAGAAACTAGACGTCGCCATCATCGTCTGCGGCCCCTTAACCCATAATGCGATTTTGGCCGCCGCCGATTTGGAAAAAGAGGGGATTAAAATTTGTGTCATCAACAATCCTTCAATAAAACCGATGGACGAAGCAGTAATAATTCAGGCCGCCAAAGACGCCGGCGCGGTGGTTACGGTTGAAGAACATCAGGTTGCCGGCGGTATGGGCTCGGCCGTTGCCGAAGTTTTGGCGAAAAATTATCCCGTGCCAATGGAATTTATCGGCGTGCAAAACCGTTTTGGGGAGTCCGGAAATCCAAATGAATTGATTGAGGCATTTGGAATGGGAGTAAAAAATATCAAGGAAGCAGTAAAAAAAGTAATTAATAGAAAATAGCATGATATATTAAAAATCGCGCTTATAGGGCGCGATTTGTGTTTGCTAAAAACAAGTTATATAATATAAAATATGCAATTTGACGTCATTACAATCGGCACCGCAACCAGAGATGCTTTTGTCAAAAGCAAAGATTTTCATGTTGATAAAGACCGGCATGTTTTGGGTGGCAGGGGATTGGTAATGCCCTTGGGAGCGAAGCTTGAAATAGAAAAAATAGAATTTTCAAGCGGAGGCGGAGCAACCAATACCGCCGTTACTTTTGCCAAACAAGGTTTAAAAACCGCGGCTCTTTGCGTCGTTGGAAATGATGTTTTGGGCGAGGCGATAATCCAGGAATTAAAGCGCGAAAAGGTTGATGCCGATTTTGTCGTCAAGAGAAAAGAACTGCCGACCGCCTATTCAATTCTATTGCACCCGGAAGGCGGGGAAAGAACGGTTTTGGTTTATCGGGGGGCATCGGAAAGCTTGTCCCTAAAAGATATTCCCTGGCAGAAACTTAAAACAAAATGGTTTTATATTTCTTCTCTTGCCGGAAATATCGGCCTTTTGAAAAATTTGGTTGATTTTGCAAAAAAGAAAAAAATAAAAATTGCTTATAACCCCGGCGGAAAAGAACTAAAACAAAGAAAAAAGCTTTTGCCGATTCTTAAATATATTGACGTTTTAACCGTTGACCGGCAAGAGGCTGCCCTGATTACGGGCGTTTCTTATAAAAATGAAAAAGAAATTTTTCAAAAATGGGACAAAATGTCGCCGGGTATAAACGTGATAACGGACGCGAGAAACGGATTATGGGTTTCCGACGGAAAATATCTATACAAGACAGGAATTTATAAAGAAAAGGCGATAATTGACAGAACCGGAGCAGGAGACGCGTTCGCCTCAGGATTTGTCGCGGGCGTTATTCGCCAACTGACAACCAACAACCAACAACTTTTAACACTCACTACGAAAAATATCAAATACGCGATAAAACTTGGAAGCGCTAATGCTACTTCAAAGGTTGAGGGAATTGGAGCGAAGTACGGATTGCTTACTAAAAAACAGTTTGAGACGCAGAAAAGGTGGAAGAAGCTTTTTATCAAAGTTGATAAAATCTAGCGACAAGCGACATGAGACAAGGGGCATGTCTCATGTTACATGTCACATGTTACTTCGTTGGAACCATACGAAAAAATAGCCAAAATTTTAAGAACCGATAAAGACGTGGTAAAAAGCGTAGAAGATTTCATGTCCTTTTTTGTGGGGCACAATTCCACCATTGAGCGCATTTACGAAGAAAACGAAAGGGTTATTTCCCAGAAAATGGGGCTTTTAGAAATCTCTCAAAAATCGGCCAAGAACATTTATGACGCCTTAATCAAAAAAATAGAAACCGATGATAAGCGCTTAAACTCTTTTATCCATCAGGAAAACATAGGCAACATGGAAGGTTTTTACAATCTCATTACCTTATCCAACAATCTGGCCAATGTCGGCTCAGGGTTTTTTCTGAAAGAAGAAGTAGCCAAAAAACTAATCCGCCATGATCCGCCTTCCCGCATTATGAATTTTTTAGGTTACATCAATGTCGACGAAATGCTTAAGAAGGAAAACGTACTTGAACTCTTTTCGGCCCTTCGTTTTATTGAAGGAAACGAGTGGCTGAATAACGTCTTTTTTAAGCAATATGCTGATTTAAAACCGGATGATTTTGAAGAGCGTCCCATACGGGCCATACTTCTTGATAAAAAATGGTCCCAACCGGCCGAGGAATTCATCAAGAAAAAATTCCATAACGTAAGCCACCTGAAAGAACTCGGCATAATATTCATCATTCCGACATTTATGGGAATTTCGGGAGAAACCATGAGAACTCTGACTTTGGTTCTGCATTATTTTCATGAAATCAAATTTTATTCCATGCTCTTCAAAAAATATGCCGGCGGGGCTAAGGATGAATTTTCAAAAAAAATCGTATCATCTTTAAGAGGCGATGTTCTGGACAAAAGATTCCCCGAAGATGATTTAGGCAAAAAATGGCTTATAGTCCAAAGATATCTTGCCAAAGACGATGAATTTGACTGGAGATTATTTTATCCCCATGTCAATCCTGAAGCGATTCATTGGTCCAAAGCTGAAGATGATATTGCCCGCCTCGGGGAAAAATATGGGGAACTCGGGTTTTCTTTCTGGGAAAACTTAAACCATATCGGCGATTTTTTTCCGGATGAGGCCGGTGTGGATATTCTCGTGAGTTTTAACCTGATTGATGTTGCTATGTCTTTGGTGCAAAAAAAACAGCTTATTAAATATCTTTATCACCATCAGGAAGCCATGTGGAATAAGATTTTCTCGGAATTCATGGGGCATGAACGGATGGAGCAGATGATAATTGATAATTTTGATAAAGGATACATAAATTTGGAAAATCCAAATTTCAAAATCCCAAATTCCAAATAATGCCAAAATCCAAATATCAAAAATTAAAAAAATTTGAATTTTGAGTTTTGAATTTATTTGGGATTTGAAGATTGGAATTTGGAATTTTTATGTAATATGTTTTTATTTTTTAGGAGTAAAACTAAAGAAGAAGTTAATACAACTTCGCCGGGATATGAAGAGCAGGAGCAAAAAACCCCTAAGGCCGGGTATATTTTGCTTTTTTTCATGTTTGTGACCGCGCTCTTTTTTGGCTGGAGAGCGTTGGATGATTTGCGCGATGTACCATCGCGTCCCGAATCGCTTTCGCATTGCGCTCAAGAATTTCTTACTACCAAATGGGAAGATATTGGACGATACCAGTATCTTAATTATCCGGTATATGAACTGGCGTATCCGACCAAAGAATCTCGTTTGGTTGATTTTAAACCCCAAGCCGAACCCCCATGCATATACTCCGTTTACGAAACACGTTATGACATTCCGGTTCGTATGGAACGCCACAGATCCTATAATCGCGAACTACAAGACGTTGAGATTAAATTAGGACGCATGGATACGGATATTGCGGAATTGGATCGTGCGTATGACATGGCACTTCAAGAAAAAATGGCCAATGTGGGAGGCCGCATCTATTCAATTACTGAACTATATCAAAAAAAGGAAGACGCAAAATTACAACGTTCCGAATTTGAAACCCGGCGCGACGAATTGCGGAATAATCTTCTTAAGGATGTAGACGAAAATCTACGGATGAAATACCGCGAACTTATGCTGGAGTACCGTGTGGCATGGCGCTGGTATGAATTTAAATTGTTTTTGCTGGAAATGATTTTTGTTTTTCCGTTTTTCTGGTTTGTTTTTCGGATGTATAAACGGCTTCTTGCCAAAAACAGTCCCTATACGATTATTTTTACAGCACTCGTGGCCGTGGCATCCGTTCTAACGCTTCGAATTTTGATTATTTGGTTTTGGAGTTTATTTTTGGCGCGCATCATTCAGACGCTTTGGAACTTTATTCAAAATTTCGCTTTGCTAAAAAGTTTGGTATTTTTCGGGGGAATGTTTTTGGTTATTACTATCTTCGGAGGCTCGGTATATTGGCTTCAAAAACGCATTTTTGAACCAAAACGCGTTGCCCTAAGGCGGATGCGCCAAAAGCAATGCCCAAATTGCCAAACCTCATTGGATTTAGCCGAAAGTTTTTGCCCGAACTGCGGAAGAAAATTAAAAGAGAAATGCTCGATTTGTAACAATGAAAGATGGTTAGATTTTTCAACATGCGGATATTGCGGTAGTAAAAAATAAGGTAATTAAAGAGTAAAATCTAAAATCCCAATACCAAAATCCCAAACAAATTTAAATTTTAAAATTCAAAATTTCTACCCTAAGTAAATTTTAATGATTTGGATTTTGATATTATTTGGGATTTGGGATTTTAAAATTTGGATTTAACATCATCTATGACCCTACAACAATATCACGAAAAAGCGTTAAAAGAGGGCTGGGCCATCGGCCATTTTAATGTTTCTAATTTAGAACAAATCCGGGCAATAGTTGAAGCCGCGGCCACTTTAAAATGCCCTGTTTTAATCGGAACTTCCGAAGGAGAAAGAAAATATATCGGGCCAAGACAAGCAGCGGTTGTTGTTAAATCACTTCGCCAAGAAACCGGACTTCCGGTATTTATCAACGCCGACCATTCCAAAAGCGTTGAGTCCGCCAAAGCGGCGGTTGACGCGGGATATGATTCCATTCATATTGATCTTTCCGCTTTACCGTATGAAGAAAATTTAAAAGGCACCAAAGAAGTTGTAGAATATGCTAAATCCAAAGTTTATAGCGACATCGGGGAAATCCACGTGGAAGGGGAATTGGGCCTGCTTTTGGGAGAATCAAAAATACAAAAAGAGGTAATAGAAGTAAATCCTGAACAATTTACCAAGCCGGAAGAAGCCCATGAGTTTGTTGAAAAAACCGGCATTGACCGCCTGGCTCCGGCTGTGGGAAATATCCATGGAATTCCGGCCAATGTAAAAACTATTGACATAGAATTGATTAAAACCATAAGAAAACACATGGCTTCAAAAACTGGATTAACTCTTCATGGCGCTTCGGGCATTTCCGACGACCAAATTATTGGCGCGATAAAAGCCGGGGTAAACAACATTCATATAAATACGGAAATCCGCGTTGCCTATGTAAACGCCCTTAAAAAATCGCTTGAGGAAAATCCTGAAGAAACAACGCCGTATAAGCTATATTCTTCGGTAATTGCCGCCGTAAGGCATAAGGTGGAGGAAAAATTGAGATTATTTGGGTCAATTAATAGAGTTTAGAAGCAGAACAACGCTGATTGAGTACGCTGAACCACGCTGAAAAATTCAGCGTAAAATCAGCGTACTTACCAGCGTCAAATCAGCTTCTATTTCATTAAATGAAAATATTTATAACACGAAAAATCCCCAGCCGGGGAATAGATATGCTCAAAGCTAAGGGTTGGGAAGTTTTAATAAGCCCGCATAACCGCGTTTTGACTAAGGATGAGTTGACTCAAATGGGTAAAGGATACGACGCGGTCTTATCACAGCTTACCGATAAAATTGACGGAAGCGTGGTTGATGGCTGGGGCCCTTCGGCAAGCTCAAGGCAGGCTGTAAAAATAATCGCAAATTATGCCGTTGGTTATGACAATTTAAACGTTAAAGAAATTGCCGAAAGGGGAGTAATGATGACCAATACTCCGGATGTCCTTACCGAAACCGTTGCCGAGCATACTTTTGCTTTAATACTTGCTATTGCTCACCGCATTGCCGAATCAGATAAATTTTCGCGCGCCGGAAAATATCACGGCTGGGAACCGGAATTGCTTCTGGGCACGGATGTTTCGCGAAAAACACTTGGTGTGATTGGATTAGGAAGAATCGGCTCCAGAGTAGCGCATCACGCTGTTAAGGGGTTTGATATGAATGTTATGTATCATGACTTAAAAAGGAATGACGCGTTCGAGAAAGAATTCGGCGCCGTCTATAAGGAAAAATTGGAAGATTTACTCTCCGAAGCTGATTTTATTTCAATTCACGTGCCATTATTACCGGCAACAAGACATTTAATAAACTCCGAACGTTTGCGTTTAATGAAGCCGACTGCTTATTTGGTAAATACTTCCCGAGGCCCGATAGTTGACGAAATAGCGCTTCGCGATGCCTTGAAAACAGGAATTATAAAAGGAGCCGCCATTGATGTATGGGAAAATGAGCCAAATTTAACTCCCGGCTTGACCGATTTAGAAAATATCGTTATTACACCGCATACGGCCTCTGCCACCGAAGAAACAAGGCAGAAAATGGGAGAGGTGGCCGCTAAAAATATTATTGAAGCGTTGGAAGGGAGAATGCCCCCAAATTTTATAAAGGTCTAGGTGTCAGGGGCTTTAAGCCCCCTTTATTTTTTTTTGATTTATGTTAATATGGAATTTATGCAGCAATTAAGCGCAAAACTAAGGAATTTATTAGGGAAAAAAGTGAAAAACCTCCGGCGCGAGGGTTTTTTGCCTGCGGTTGTTTACGGCGAAAATGTGCCTTCCCAGTCAATTGCCGTGCCGTTTAAAGATTTCGAAAAGGTATATAAAGAAGCCGGCGAATCAACGCTCGTTACCTTGGAAGTAGACGGAAAATCATATAATGTTTTAATAAACGATATTGCCCATGACCCATTAAGAGGGAAACCGCTTCATGCCGATTTTTACGCGGTAAGAATGGATAAAGAAATTCGCACCAAAGTTCCCGTTGAGTTTTTTGGAGAATCACCGGCGGTCAAAAATGAATCGGGTATTTTGGTTAAGGTCATGCAGGAACTTGAAATTGAAGCGCTTCCCAAAAATCTTCCTCATGAATTAAGAGTTGATTTATCAGGACTTCAAAAATTTGAAGACCGGCTTTTAGTAAAAAATATTTTATTGCCGAATGGCGTAAAAATTCTGGCCGGAACCGAAGAAATAATAGCTTTGGTTGAACCGCCGCGCTCCGAAACCGAACTTGAAGAATTAAAGAAAGCCGAAGCCGCACCCGGAACAGTGGCAGAAGTGAAAACAGAAAAGGAAGTTAAGGCGGAAAAGAAAACGGAAGAAGCGGTGGAAGAAGAAGCGGTTAAAAAATAAAAATTGAAAACGGTAAAGAAAAATGAATCTAAGACCGTCCGAAAGCTCCGTTTCTGTCATTGCGGGCGAACGAGTGAGCGAAGCAATCTCGTATTTATGCAACTTTTTTAGATTGCCTCGGTCGCTTCGCTTCCTCGCAATGACATTGTTAAACAGTCGGAATAATCAATTAAAAAATTCCAATTTTAAATTGTGGTTTTTCATTTTTCACTTTTAAATTTTAATTTAAAAAAGCCTCTTTCTTCAAAAGAGGCTTTTTGGCTGTATATTGTAGTTTTAATTGTTATATCTTTTTTTTCACTTGCCAACGCCCAAACTTCCGATGAAAAAAAACAATCTTTGCAGACGCAAATAGAAGCGTTGGAAAAAGAAGCGGAAGGAATAAATCAAAATATAGATAAAACCAAACAAGAAGCCGATACCCTGAAAAATGAAATATCCATTTTTAATAATGAAATCAAAAGAAAGGAATTGGAAATAAAAAAATTGACTTTGGCGATTCAGCAGGCAGACCTTGAAATCAATGAAAAAAATAAAAAAATCGCGGAAATTAGCAACCGTATAAAAAACCATAAAAAAATGCTTGCTTCTTCCTTATTAATACTCAACGATTATGAAGGCCAGGGAATATTTTCAATTTTAATCAGAAATAAAACGTTATCCGCGTTTTTATTGGCAATTGATGACTTATTTTCCATTCAAAAAACGGTTAAGGGCATTATTGTTAACTTAAGAAGCGAGGATGAAGAATTAAAAAAGGAAAAAGAGGAATTGGAGGATTTTCAGACAAGCCAGGCCAATCTTAAGTCACTGCAGGAAATTGAAAGAAGAAGTGTTACCCAAAAGAAACAAGAACGTGATAATATATTGAAATTGACTCAAGGAAAAGAAGCGCTCTTTCAAAAACTGCTTCAGAATAAAAAGAAAAATATAGCGGCCTTAAGAACCCAGCTATTTTATCTTGAAAAAACCGGCGTTCCGGCAGAAGATGCTCTAAAATTCGCGGATTTAGCGGCTAAAAGAGCGGGAATAAGGCCGGCTTTCCTTCTGGCAATTCTTGAAGTGGAAACCGGAAAACAATTTGAGGACGGCGTTATAAGTGTTGGCACCAATTTAGGCACGGGAAATTGGAAAAAAGATATGTATGATTGTTATATTCGGCTTGGCCGCCGTTCTGCCGCCGAATCTCAAAAAAGAGCGTTTTTTGCGATTACCGATAAACTCGGTTTTGACCCGGATAAAATGCCGGTTTCCCGCCGTCCGAGCTACGGCTGCGGAGGAGCTATGGGGCCGGCGCAGTTTATTCCCACAACATGGCTTTTATATGATGACAAAGTAACGGCCTTAACAGGACATAATCCTCCTAATCCGTGGAACATTGAAGATGCATTTACCGCGGCAGCCATATTTTTGGCCGAAGGCGGAGCAACATCCCAGACCAAAGTAGGGGAGTTAAGGGCCGCCAGGATTTATATTTCGGGCAGAGCAACTTGTTCCACCACAACCTCATCCGGTAGAGCATGCAATTACTATGCCAATAGAGTGTTTTCTTTGAGCCAGGATATTGACAGAGTAATATAAGAATGATACGTTTATAAAACGTTCTTTTATAACGCTCCAAAGAGGCATTTATGTGGGATTCCGTGTTTTTTAAAAAACCAGATACCCCTACCCGTTTTAAGACCGAGGTTTCCCTTGAAGATTTGCGGGAATGTGAAAAGCTCAAGCGGGAACTTGATGCTCTTATGAATAATACAATTGTTCAAAGATACATATCTGTAAAGCAAAAAATGGGAAAGATGGTAGATAAACTTGGCTTAACGGGACATATGACCGTTAGCCGTGAAAATTGTGTTCAATGCGGAAACGAAAATGCCGTTATTGTTGTAAAAGTTGAGGCCGTTTCTGTTAAGGGATATATTCAATACAAGAAATGCGAGGCATGTTTTAAATAAAAATAAAGTCCTGTAAGAAACAGGGCTTTTATTTTTTGTATAATTTGATGAGTAATTAATATTGAAGTCGATTTTATTCTTTGAACGAAGCAAAAAAAATTTTCCGCGCGCTTCCCAATTTATCAAAAGATATGCACAAGCGCGCCTTGTTAAAAAAAGGGGGGGGTTATAATAAAAACCTAAAAAGGTCAAAGGTAAAAACAAGTAAAAACATCATTTTTATTAAGGAATCGTTTCCCTTTCATTAATTGGGAATCATTTTAAATAAGATTTATGCAAAACCATGGGAACAGAGGCATTTAAACCGGATATAAATAATGCCGCGGTTGAAGAACCGCGTATTGTTGACCGGTGGAAATCATCAGATCAATATAACGCGCTAAAGCGTGAATTAAAAGAAGGAGTGGAAGGAAACATGACTCCGGAGAAAAAATATTATAACCTTGTAAAAGATGTATATTTTTTCGCGTCAACCACGCATCTGCCGTGGAGCGAAATTCCTGATCTTCTTTCAGCATCCGAATCATTTAGGGAATTTAAGCCTCAGAGAAATGAATTGCGTGCCGCCGGAGTAAGTGATGAAGAAATAGAAAAGTATTCAGAACTCTTTAAGGGGATGGAAGAGCGATTTTTAGAACTTCAACGAAAAACTGAAGAAGCGGGAAAATTTGTGCATCCTGATGTTCGTAGATTTATTCATAATGATATGGTTGAGATAATGAGAAGGCAATTAAGTGATGCGATTTTCGAAGAATTAGGAAGAGGGGAAGGAAGTTATGAAAAGAAACAAAGAATGGTTGCCGGTGTTCAAAAACAGCATGAGACGTTTGACAGGGCGGAAGAAGAGCGGATCAATGAATATCGCGAAGCGCATAAAGAGGAATTTGCGGAATATGAATTGCTTGACGCTTTTTTGAAAAAATCATTTGCCGAAGAACGGCGCATTGATGACCCTGAAGTGGCAAGGGCAACAGAACGTTTTCAAAAATTGGCAAAACAACTCAATAGCGCCGGTTTTGAAACATCAGATTTCCTGCCGTGGGAAGAGCTTCGTAGACAATTAAGAAGCGCGCCATGGAAAGCTGAAAAACAAAGTATTACTATAGAAAAAGCTAAAAAAGAAATGCAGGAAGCGAAAGAAGAAACCCTGACAACTCGCCAAAAAATGGAACGCATTGGATTGCCAGACAAACCATAAAAATAATAAAGAGCGTTTAGAAATAAACTAAAATACGCGTTAAAAAATCGGCCCGTATCCCGCGAGCCGATTTTTGATGTTTAAAAACATTCTTTTTTCGCTTACCCAAACGCTTCAACAACATCTTCCATATTTCCTTCAAGAATTGAGGTAATGTTATGCCATGACTTGTTAATTCTATGGTCGGTGATTCTATCTTGCGGGAAATTATAGGTGCGGATTTTTTCGGAACGGTCTGCTGTTCCGATTTGTTTTTTGCGTTCAGCCGACATTTTTTTCTCTTCTTCCTGTCTTTTTGCGTCAAGAAGCCGTGTTTTCAGAATGGTCATTGCTTTTTCCCGATTTTTTTGCTGGGACCGCCCTTCCTGACAATTCACGATAACGCCGGTAGGCAAATGAATAAGCCGTACTGCCGTTTCCACTTTATTTACATTTTGCCCTCCAGGGCCGGATGAACGATAAAATTCAACTTTTATGTCATCGGGCCTTACTTCAATATCAACATCTTTTGCTTCCGGTAAAACAGCAACCGATACGGTTGAGGTATGGATTCTGCCGTTTTTTTCTGTTTCCGGAATTCTCTGCACTCTATGCACACCGGATTCATATTTTAATTTTTTATAGACATCTTCTCCCTCAATTTCAAAAACAACTTCTTTATAACCGCCCAAGTCGGTTTTATTGGCATCAATTACATTTACTTTTGAACCGCTTTTTTCAGAATAGTGTTTATACATATTAAATAATTCTTCGGCAAAAAGGGATGCTTCAAGGCCGCCCGCGCCCGCCCTTATTTCCATAATAATTTTATTTACTTCCTCTTCTTCTCCTCCTTTAAATAATTTTTCTAACAAGCCTTCCCCTTTTTTCAGTTCAATTTCTTTTACCTGCAGTTCCTCCCCGGCCATTTTAGCCAAATCGTTATCGCCGGAATTTTGCATTTCTTTCAAATCTAGGATTTCCTTTTTTAATTTGTCCGCGGCTTCATATGCCGAAATTATTTTTTCAAGTTTGGAAACGCGAGCGGCAACCTCGCGGTATTTTGATAAATCGGAAATAAACCCTTGGTCAACGAGTTTTTTTTGCAAGTCCCCGTATTCGATTTTTAGTTTTTCTATTTCCATAATAAATAGCGACTCCAATATACGAATAACACACGAATGACTCTAATAACTAATTCGAGTCATTCGAATGCAAATTCGAGTCATTAGAGTCGCTACTACTTCTTCTTGGCCAACCTCTTCTTGAACTTCTCAATCCTGCCGGCAGTATCAACAAGTTTGCCCTTTCCGCTGTAAAAAGGGTGGCAATTAGAGCATATTTCAACCTCAATTTTCTCTTTGGTTGAACCCATAATAAAAGCATTGCCGCAGGCGCATACCACCCTGGCTTGTGGAAAATAAGTTGGATGAGTATCTTTTTTCATAACTATGCCATTTTAGCAAACTTATATATTTATTGCAAGAAGAAGAAGCTTGTATTTTAATTATACTTATGGTAAATTCTTTAGGTATGCCCGGTAGTGAAACTTTGGATAGGCCAGAGAGCCAGCCAAAGAAGCATTAAAACTGGGCAATAACATCTTTTTATAGAGCTTAGGATATTCATAAAGTTTTACTTTTTATGAATCCGAAGTTCTACTACCGGGTATGCCAGAAATAGCAACAGAAAATCAAATAAATACGCCCGTTATGAATGACCAGGAAATAGAGGAAATGATAAAAGCGGGCGTGCATTTCGGCCATTCCAAGACCAAAAGAGACCCGGCAATGAGCCAATATATTTTCGGTACCCGCAATAACGTGGAGATAATTGATCTTGTCCAAACCAAAGAAAAGCTTAAACAATCCTTAGATTTTATAAAAAATCTGGCAAGCAAAGGAAAGACCATTCTTTTGGTGGGAACCCAGCCGGCAGCCAAAAAAGTCATAGAAGAAACCGGCGAAGAAGCTAATATGCCAAAAGTTTCCTTAAGGTGGATCGGCGGAACTCTAACCAACTTTAAAGTCATATCAAAACGGATAGAAACTTTGGAAAGATTGGAAAAAGAAAAAGCAACCGGGGAATTTGAAAAATATACCAAAAAAGAAAGATTAAAATTGGAAGAAAAAATAATCCATCTTAAAGAAAATTTTGATGGCCTGCGTCTGCTTAAAAGTATTCCCGATGCGGTATTCGTGGTAAATATCGTTCATGATGATTTGCCGGTAAAAGAAGCCAGCCGCATAAAAATTCCGGTTATAGCTCTTTGTGATACCAACTCTAATCCCAAGCTTGTTGCTTATCCCATTCCTTCTAATGACGACGCTCTGCCCGCGGTAAGATATATGATGGGAAGAATCAAAGAGGCGATAATCGAGGGTAAGAAAAATATTAAAAAAGAAGAGTAATTTATGTAACATGAAACTTGAATCATGAATCATGTTTCAAGTTATAAGTTTCAGGTTTTATGTTCTCTACTGAACAAATAAAAACTTTACGCGATAAAACCGGCGGCTCAATCAATGAATGTAAAAAGGCCCTTGAAGAAGCCGGTGGAAATTTGGAAAAAGCGGAAAAAGTTCTTGAGAAAAGACTGGGGGGACTGGCCGGAAAGCGCTTGGGTCGGGAAACAAAGGCAGGAGTAGTTGATACTTATATACATTCTGACGGAAGAATCGGGGCTATGGTTGAACTTTTTTGCGAAACGGATTTTGTGGCAAGAAATCCGGTTTTTAAATCATTGGCTCATGATTTAGCCATGCATATCGCGGCCTTCTGTCCAGCTTACCTCTCTTTGGATGCTGTTCCCCAAGAAGTATGGCAGGCAGAAAAAAACAGGTTTGAAGAAGAAGCCAGAGGATTGGATAAGCCAAGCCACATTATTCAGGAAATCGTTGACGGCAAACTTAAATCACACTTCGATTCAATTTCTCTTCTGGAGCAACCATTTATCAAAGACCAGGATAAAAAAGTATCGGATGTTGTGAATGAGGCCATTGGCAAGTTTGGGGAGAATATAAAGGTTGGGAGATTTGTTAGATTTGAATTATAATAACCGACAACTAATAATTAATAACCGTAGACTGTCCAAAAACTGCAAAAATCAGTTTGTCGTCATTCTGAGCGAAGCGAAGAATCTAATGTTTAAGTTAATTTCGAAACGCAGAGATTCTTCACAAGGTTCAGAATGACAGTTTTCGAACGGTCTAAGGTTGTAGGTTGTAAGTTGTAAGTTGAACTGGTGACCGATATAATTTTATTAACAACTTCTATTGCAAGTTTCGGAGGAATTATTTATTTGGTATCAAGAAAGATACCTTTTTTGATGGCTATTCCGGAAAATATAATAAACGAGAGTTTTGTAACTAAGCCGTCAAAAATCAAGGTTGCTATTGAACGAATAAGGGGATATTTTATTGAAAAAAAATACGAAATTCCTATTTTGGCTTTTGTAGAATGGTTTTTGCGAAGAATAAGGGTTTCATTTTTAAAATTTGAGCATTTGTCTTTCAGATTTTTAAAATTCATTCAGGAAAGAAAAAGAATATTAAAAATTCCCAAAGCCAAGCGGGAGTATCTTGAATCATTGAAAAACGGACAAACAGAAAACAAAAATGGATAATGGAAAAACGCCAGCTTAGCCGAATTCGTCCCGTTAGAGTTGCCACCCTAGCTCAGCGGCAGAGCAACTGTTTTGTAAACAGTAGGTCCCCGGTTCGAATCCGGGGGGTGGCTTTGGCAAAATTTTATAAATATCGGGATAAACAGAATATCGAGGGGTCAGATTCCCTCTACCGGCTGAAAAAATTCTTGCGCAGGTGGCAGAGTGGTCAATTGCATCGCGCTGTAGACGCGACGCCCTTTGGGCTCCGGGGGTTCGAATCCCTCCCTGCGCAATTAGAAATTTTTACCAATCCTTATGGTTGGTAAAAATTTGTATTTGTCGTTGGAGGGATTCGAACCGCGAGGAAAAGGTAATGTTATTACTTTTTCCGAGAGTGGATTTTGCCGAGAAGGCAAAATCGAATTTTGCTCGCACAAAATTCCAGGGCATCTATTTTAGTATTTTTTGGAGAGCGCCCGTCGCAAGCTATAGCTTGCGACCCCTCCCTACCTGTTATTACACCTGAATCGGCGAATATTTTTTCAGATAATTTGATATAACAAATTGTGACCTCAAAATGATGGGAAAAACCAAAAAAGAGAATCGGTTTTAGTAAAAAGTAAAAATCTCTCCCTGCGCAGAATTGATTATTTTTTAAAATAACTATGACGTCACCAACGCAATTAAACGATGGAATTAACTATACTGCTTTGGTAACGCAGCATCCTTGGGTTACAGCAAGAGACCAAAAGTGTATTTTAAGCCCTGATAGTGATGGTCTGCTTTGTGGGTTGTTTATGTCATACTATTTGGATTGGAAAATTCATGGTTTTTACGACGGAAAAATTCTTGCTGTAAAACAAGGGACCGATATTGAGGACTGTATTTTTTTAGACATGGAAATATTTCGTCCTAACATTCGCAGCGTTGGCCAACACATGGTTATGTATGACAAAAAGGATTTGCCTCCCAACTGGAATAATTTTAAGAAGTGTATCTCGGCAAATAATTTGAGAGATTACGATTTTAAAAATAATTTTAAACTCAAATATCCATTTGGAACAATTCATATTTTGCTTTCTATTTTGGGACAAAACAGGAATATCCCTATTCCCAAAAGCGCAATAAGCCCATTGTTGTATACGGATGGGACTTTCAAGAGCCAATTTAACTATCCAGAAAATTGCTTAAGCTGGCTAAATTTTTTAGGCGCGGGTAGTTCAAACAACCCTCTTCAAAGGGTTTTTCTAAACAAGCACTATTCCACATATGAATTAATGGTAGAACTTAAAGATTTATTTTCAAAAATTAATGTCATTGGAGGAGGAAAGCGTGGCGGCGATAAAATAAAAATTTCCGATTCGCGCGGAAATATTGCAAATATTGATCCCCGGTCTCACCAGTTAAGGGTAGAGACAAAGACACAAGCTGAGAATTTTCTTGGAATGCTCGCGAACAAAACAGGATGGTCGTTTACGCCCTCACATTGGTCGTGGGGTCCATATAAGATTAATCGATTTAAGAAGGGTAGTATAAAACCAGGAAAGGCCCGTTATAACACCCTTCTCGCTCAAAACCCAATATCTCTCGCGATTATCAGCCGAAATAGTATCGAATACACTATAGACGAAGGCGGAGTATTCTAAAGTAATTTGCTTTGTGATGCCAGAATGCACTCTTCTTTCATGCGTTTTTCTGCAATTGCGCAATATTCTGGTGCAACATCAATACCGATGTATTTATACCCAAGATTTTTTGCTGCGACAATTGTGGTTCCGCTTCCAACAAAAGGATCAAGTACCACTCCGTTTTTCGGCGCAAAACAACTGATAAAATCATATGGGAGCTGATTTGGAAAAGTAGCGGGGTGTTGATGCTTAAGACGACTTCCATCGCCAGCCGTAAGATACTCCCAAATCGTTCCACGACATTTCATTGGGTTAATTTTGATAGAACGAGTCGCTATTCGAACGCCATTTGTAAGACGAGTTCCACCTCCCGTCATGGTCTTGCCCCCATGTTTCGAGGGGATCTTTAGGTGCTCTTTATTGAAATATGTCGGCCTATCGCCTTTCAAAAATACAGGAATATACTCATGGTCTACACGAAATCGCTTGTTCCACCATGCCCCCTCTGCCCCATACTTTCGATAAATCACCGTTTCAAAAAGCTTGAAATTGAAACTATCACACCAATCAATAATCGTCCTAAACGAGGTTAAAGACTTCCCAAAATTTTTTGTCTGATCTTGAATTACCATTACGGCTACTCCGCCATCTTTGAGAACGCGATATATTTCTTTGCCTGCTGAATGTAAATCAAGAGAAAATCCCTTATAGTCACGAACACTATCATACGGCGGTGAAGTAACTACAATATCCACCGAATTTGAAGGGAATTTTTTCATTACTTCAACCGTATCCCCGCAAATAATTTTATTCAATGGCAATTCTTTATATTTTTCGCTTTCTTTATATTCAGGAAACTGGATTATTGATTTTGTTTCCTCCCGTATAACATCAAGAACTATTCCTTGTATTGAAACATCCCGGCCGTTTCGAAAAATAAGCGGTTCCATAGTTTTGTTCGCCGGTTGTAGGCGGATATACCCCATCTCTTTATAGAATTTTTTTAGTGTCGCTTCGTGGTTATTTATAAGGGCTACCACCTTTTGTCCGTTTTCGGCAGTTTCCTGTTGGCGCACTAAAACAACATCGCCGTCATTTATATTTTCATCAATCATACTGTTTCCGACTACACGGAGAGCATAAACTTCTGAAGAAGAAGGAATTTTGCTTTTTGGAACGGCAATCATTTCTTTATCTTGAATTGCTTCAATGGGTTGCCCCGCCGCAATAGTTCCTAAAAGAGGAATTTTTATCATTGTCTCGCGGCCAAGCACCTCAATAGAACGAGGTTTATTTTCTTCTTTTGACAAATATCCTAAATCACGAAGTTTGGAAACATGAAAATGAGCCGTTGAGACCGATGAAAGTTTTAATTTCTTGCGTATCTCATGAAGTGAGGGGGCATATCCTTTTTGTTCTTGATAAGCGGTTATAAAATCAATCGCTTGTTTTTGCCTTTTTGTAATCATACTGATATTATAGAAAATAAATCGAAAGTGTAAAAGTAAAGTTATCCACAATATCCATGAGAGTAATGACTCCTATATCAAAAACGCGCGCTTTAAAAACGCGGGTTTTTGTTATATAATAGGTAAATGCCGAGGAAACACGAAAATCAAAATATTAAAATTCCCGTTACTTTAAGCCGCACTTTGGGGGTTTGGGAAGTAACTCTTTTGGGGATTGGAGCGCTTCTTGGAGGCGGTATTTTTACACTACTCGGGCATGCCGCGGGCCTTGCCGGCGGGGGATTGATTTTTGCCATATTGCTCGGAGCCCTGATTTCCTTCCTTAATTTGAATTCCTATGTATCTCTGGCTACAACTTTTCCCGCAGCCGGCGGAGGATATCACTGGGTCCGCGAGGGACTCGGCGATATGCAGGGATTTTTATCAGGATGGTTTTCCTGGATGGCTTCATCCGTTGCCTGCAGTTTATACGCGATAAGCTTCGGTTTATTCGCTTTTGAATTTGTTTTTTCATTAATTGGACTGCCCCTCTTGGGAGTTTCCCAGGAGTCATGGAAAATAATTTTTACCGTTTTTATTATTTTGCTTTTCGGCCTGATTAATTATCGCGGTGTCGCTCTTTCCGGAAAAATCGGCGGCTGGATATCTTTATCCATTCTTTCCATACTTATCTTATATATTTTATTTGGATTTAAAAAAATCGGCTCTGCTCCGGAAGTTTTCACGTATAATTTTTTTCCTCTCCTGCCTCTTGGACTCGGTGGAGTGTTGCAGGCCGCCGGACTTTTTTATATCGCCTTTGAGGGGTCGGAGATTCAGGCGCAAGCGGGAGAAGAAGCAAAAGACCCGGCGCGCACTCTTAAAATTGGGTTTTTCAGTTCTTGGGCGATAATTTCCGTATTGTATCTTTTAATTTCTTTGGTAATCATCGGGGCCACGGATTCATCAAGTATCCAGTCCTGGAAAATTCTTGGCGGGTATTCGGAAAGGGCCATTATTGAATCAGCCAAACAATTTCTGCCGTTCGGATATATTCTTATGGTAATAGGCGGGCTTCTTGCCAATATCGCGGCCCTTAACGCCACAATTTATTCTTCTTCCCGGGTTCTTTTTGCCATGGCGCGCGATAAATTCGTCTGGTCGCGCCTCGGAGAAATGCACGAAATTAACCTGACGCCGTATCGGGCAATCATTCTTTCGCTCGCCATAATAATCATCGTATCCTTGTTTCTGCCCATAAAAGATATTGCCAGCGCCGCTGATTTTCTGTTCATAGCCCTGTTTTCTCAGCTTAACCTTTCTTATATAGAACTAAGGCGCCAAAAACCGGAAGTAAAATGGCAATATGTGGTTCCTTTTGGAATAATTTTGCCGCTCTCGGCCATAATACTTTATGTTGTATTGGGCATTTCCTTATTTCACGTAAGCCCCATTGGAATTTATTTTACGGTATTTTGGTTTTTGATGGGACTGATAAATTATTTTTCTTATACCAAGGTCCAGGAACGGACAAACATGGAAAATGAAATTGTTTATGAACACGCGACGCGTTTTCGCGAAAAACTCGGATATAGGATTATTCTTTCCGTAGTACCGGACAGCAATCTTTATGAATTCAAATCGCAAATCGCTTTTGCCATGGCCCGCCAGGAAGACGGAGAGCTTTTAATTCTGCGGGTACACGAGGTTCCGGCAAGTTTGCCTCTTTCTGCCGGATTTCATTCGGAACAGGAAAGAAGAGTTTTGGAAAAAATAGAAAAAAGCGCTATTGAAAAAAAATTCAACGTGGAAACCCGCCTGTCCGTTGCCCGCTCCATACCGGACACCATACTTGAGACCGTAAAAATGGAAAAAGGCGACCTTCTTATCATGGGCTGGGACGGCTATACAAACACTAAGGGATTCATTTTCGGAAGAAAGGTTGATGTGGTTCTGCATCGGACAAAATGCGATTTTATGGTTATTAAACTTGTTGATTTGGGAAATATGAACTCCGTTAGAGGTCATACGATTGAAACATCTGCCGATTCGGCAAAGCCGAATCGGACTTCTAACGGGGTGAAAAAAATTCTGATACCGGTTTCTTTGGATGAAAATCCTAACTTGCGTTTTGCTGGAAAAGTCGCAACCGCGCTTTCCAATTGGTTCGGCGGAAGCATTACTGTTTTAATGGTGATACCGGAAAAAACCGGAAATTTAGACTATGCTAAATATTATGCTGTGTTAGAAGACAGAATCAGGGAATTAAAGATTAAAACCGCGCTTCAGCCAAAAATAAAATTGGTTCGCTCCGATTTTATAGCATCCTCAATTTTAAAAGAGGCGGGACATTATGACGTGGTGCTTATGCCCGCCTCCCGTGGCCGCATAACCAAAGCCATCAGAATGGGTTCAATACCTGAACAAGTAGCCAAACATTGTAACAAGACGGTAATAATGGCTAAGGGACACCGAGGAATTGTCCAGCCATTTTTTGATTATGTTAAATCGAGATTTTAGGAGTAATCGCGAATATAGGAACACCCTTCAATATACGAATTTATGAATAAAAAACCTCAATATTGAGGTTTTTTACTTGATTGTTAATATTCTGTGCACAAAAAAGGTAATTTTAATAATTTATGGCTTAAATACTTGATTTTAGAAAGTTGAAAGTGGCGCATTTATCCATTTCCATATTTGAATATATGCTTAAAGTGGTTTATAATATAATTAAAGTGGTTAGAAGTGGATAACACTGTTGATAAGTTAAAGGAACTGTGGATAAGTAACCAACAACCAATAACTAACAACCAACAACAAAAAGAGTTGTAAGTTGTAAGTTGTAAGTTGTAAATTCAGTTGTTGATTGGCGAATACAACCACATAATAGATCCTAAAAAGAGGATTGCGATTCCTTCTCGCCTTAGAAAAGAAGTAGGCGAGAAGGCCATTCTTACAAGAGGACTTGATCAATGCTTATCGTTATTCCCCCTATCCGAGTGGGAAAAATATACTTCGCAATTAACCAAATTGCCCATGGGAAAAGGGGACGCGCGCACCTTAAACAGAATGATACTTGGAGGAGCCGTAGAGGTGGAATTGGACTCTTTAGGAAGAATTCTTATTCCCGATTATTTACGGCAATTCGCCGGTTTAAAACAGAGGGCAGTTATTGCCGGTTTATATAATCGTCTGGAAATATGGGACGAAGAAAGATGGAATGCCTATAAGATTGAGGCGGAAAAAAATCAGGATATGATAGCGGAGAAATTGTCAGAGCTCGGACTTTATTAGTGACATGAGACAAGAGACATGAGACAAGTAATTTTCCATGTCACATGTTGCATGTTGCATGTCACAATGTTGCATAAACCAGTTTTACTGAAAGAGGTAATTGAAATCCTGAATCCGCAATCGGGGGAAAATTTTATAGATACCACTATCGGGGACGGCGGACATGCCCAAGAAATTATTGAAAAAATCAAACCAAACGGAAAACTAATAGGAATAGATTGGGATAGAGAACAAATAAGCAAATTAAAAATTAAATTCAGCGAATATTTAAAATCAGACAATTTAATTTTAATAAACGATAATTATAAAAACCTTGAGAATATTATTAAACAATATAATATTCATAAGATTAGCGGAATCCTTTTTGATCTCGGCTTTAGCCGTTATCACATTGAGGACTCTGGGAAAGGGTTCAGTTTCCAAAAGAACGAACCGCTGATTATGCGCTATGAGAATTCAGAAGAATCAAACGGCATGACCGCGGCTGAAATTGTTAATACCTGGCCCGAAGAAAAATTGGAAAAAATACTCAAGGAATATGGAGAAGAAAAATTTTTCAGGCAAATAGCAAAAAAAATTTATGAAGAAAGCAAAAAAAATCCAATTAAAACTACCTTTGATTTGGCGGGAATAATTCGAAACGCAGTACCGTTTTGGTATGCTAAAAGAAAAATTAATCCGGCGACAAAAACGTTTCAGGCCCTGCGCATTGCCGTAAATGACGAATTTGAAAACATAAGAACCGGACTGTCGGCTGCTGTAAAAATTATTGCAAATGGAGGAAAAATAGCCGTAATTACATTTCATTCGGGTGAAGACAGAATTGTTAAAAATTTTTTGAAAGAGAAACAGACAGAAAAAATATTGAAAATTATAAATAAAAAAGTAATTAAGCCGTCTTATACGGAAATTAGGGAAAACCTAAGCGCCAGAAGCGCGAAATTAAGAACCGCAGTTAGGATATAATATCAATTATCAATGTTAATATAAATCTTACGTCAACATGGCAAATTGCCGATAATAATGTTGACGAAATGCGACTTCAATACTCGAATTCACTCGAATGTCTCGAATTAAATTATTAGAGTTATTCGAGTGTCATTTGCATATTAGAGTCGCTGCCAAAAAATGAATTATTTTTTAATACAACCTTATTTCAAACTCTTTTATCCGTTCAAGTCGGTGCGGTTTTTAAATTTTTCTTTATTCAATTTCATCTTCGCCAAGAAAAAACAGCTAACTTTCTTATTGTTGGCCCTTTCCTTACTGTTGGGAATTATTTATGTTCTGGAGTTCAACCTGGTGTTAAATTTAGGCAAAAATATCGCAGTATTAAATATGGAACTAAAAAAAACTATAAATGATTTTGATAAAAATGAAGCCAATTATTCCAAAGTTTACGCAACCGCCATTTCTTCATACCTTGAAGAAGCAAAGATTCTTGAGCGGGTTTCCAAAATAGAATATGTGGAAAAGGAATCATTGGTGGAGGCAGCGCAATACATACCATAATATAGTATTTATAAATATCGCGAAGCCGCCAAGAAGCGGCGAGCAAGTATCTATTAGTATCGGATACTCGTTGATATTAATTGAAATTTATTGATATTTATTGGTTGATTTGAAAAATGTATTTTTTTATTTATAATAGAGTATGTGTCCAAATTTGATTTCCAACAATCAGTCAAGTGGAGGTTTATTGCGGTATTATCGCTATTTTTTTTAATTGTGGTCTTGATTATTTCCAGGCTTTTCTATATTTCCGTAATACAGAATAAATACTATAAAGAGTTGGCGGAAAATCAGCAATCGCTGAATAAAGTTTTACCTTCCAAGAGAGGTAAAATTTTTTTTCAGGACAGATTCGGCAATAAAAAAATAGCCGCCTTTTCGGCAGACGTTTACTCTATAGCCGTATCCCCTAAATTGATTAAAAATCCTCAGGATACCGCTTCCGCCCTCTCCGCTCTTTTCAAAAAAAGCCAGGATTTTTATATATCTAAATTAAGCAAATCTGACGACCCTTATGAAATAATTGAAAAAGATATATCGGAGGAAATGATTGATTCCGTAAATAAATTAAAAATACCCGGTCTGGTGTTCGTTCCTTCGCCTAAACGCTTTTATCCCAATGCCAGATTCGGCGCGCATGCTCTTGGTTTTGTAGGTTTTAAAAATGACGATTTATCAGGCCTTTATGGAGTAGAAAAGCAATACGAAAAAGAAATGGTGGGAGAAGCGGGAGCTATTGAAGGAGAAAAGGACGCATCGGGTTTTTTGCTCGCGATTGGTAAAAGAATTATCACTGAGCCGGTAAACGGTTCCGATATTGTTCTCACCATAGACCACAATATTCAAAAAAAAGCCGAGGAAGAATTGATTTTAACCAAAGAAAAATGGGGCGCGGAAGTTGCCTCAATATTGATACTTGATCCGAAAATAGGAAAAATTCTGGCCATGGCCACTTTTCCCGCGTTTGACCCCAACGAATATTTCAAAGAAAAAAACTACCAAATTTTCAAAAACCCTCTCATAGAATCAATTTTTGAACTTGGTTCCGTATTCAAACCGATAACCTCTGCCGGCGCCTTGAATGAAAATCTTATAAACCCGGATACGATTTATGACGATACGGGAGCGGTAAAAATCGGCGGCTATACCATAAAAAATTTTGATAACAAAGCGCACGGCATCCAAACCGTAACGCAGGTATTGGAAAAATCTTTGAATACGGGCGCTGTTTTTATTCAAAAAATTCTTGGTAAAGACAAATTTAAAAAATATGTTGACAATTTTGGTTTCGGCCGCCCAACCGGCATTGACCTGCCGGGAGAAGTCGCGGGCAACATTTCTAATTTAAAATATTACCGGGATATTGATTATGCCACCGCTTCCTTTGGACAGGGAATTGCCGTAACTCCGATTCAGATGGCAAGCGCTTTTGCCGCGATAGCCAACAAAGGTAAAATGATGAAACCATATATAGTTGATAAATTAATAGATGAAAACGGAAATGAATACGTAATTAACCCCGAAGAAAAAGGGCAAATAATAAAGCCGGAAACCTCCGAAACGCTTTCCAAAATGCTGGTTTCCGTCGTAAGAAACGGTTTTGAGGGAAAAGCGGGCGTAAATGGATACTTTGTAGCCGCCAAAACCGGAACAGCGCAAATTCCTTCGTTCGACAAAAGGGGATATACAACAGACGTAATTCACACTTTTATCGGCTATGCCCCGGCTTTTAACCCAAAATTTTTGGTTTATATTCAGATTAATAAGCCCTCGGGCAACAGATTTGCTTCCAATACCCTTACCATTCCTTTTCACAATATTATTGAATACTTGCTGAATTATTATGAAATACCGCCGGATGAGAAATAAAAAAGGGCAATAAGCCCTATAAATTGATTAGAAATTTCCACCACATTTGATTTCTTCGCTTTTTGAATATTTTTTCAACCATGTCAATATCCGGAATATCACTGTTAATCGTTTTGAAAAAAGATTTCAAAACGCCGATATCCGGCGCAGCACATGGATGAGCCACAAGCACCATAACAATGGAATCTTCAGGAGACACCATGCCGCTCCAGACAAGATAAGCCATTGTTGCCGAGGGAGAACGCGATGCCCCCGCGGCACAATGAATAAGAACGCCCCGTTCTGCCTCAAGACCTTTTTTGATCCAGGGAAAAATATTTTCTACAAGGACCTTATCGTATCCGGTGAAAGGCTCGTCTGAAATTGGTAATATTTTCTGTTCGATTTCCAAATCGGCGCAGAAACGTTCATCTGGCCGATGTTTCCAATTATCAGTGACTGAAAAAATTTTTTTGATTGCGTAACGGTTTATTATGTCTTTATCTGTTGCCGCCGCGGCGTTACCAAGATAAAGTTTCTCACAAATGAGCGAAATAAGCGGCTGGAGCACATCTTCTCCCTTTTTGTCAAAAAACCTTATTCTTTTTCCACTATTAGTGTAATATATACGATATAAAAAAGCAACAAACTATGTTCAAAAAGTCAATAGTTCAAAAAACTCTTCAAACTATCCTGGCGTTTTTGTCCAAAATTACCATTTGGCGCTATAAACCGCTTATTATAGGCATTACCGGCTCGGTGGGAAAGACCTCAACTAAAGAGGCGGTTTTTTGCGTGTTAAAAAGGAAATACCGCGTTCGCCGGGCAGAAAAAAACTATAATAATGAAATAGGTTTACCGCTTACAATTCTCGGTATTCCCCACTACGGCCGTAACATTTTAAAATGGTTTTCCGCGTTCTTCCGCGTCATCTTCCGCGTAATTCTGCGCCAACATCAATACCCCGAGATATTGGTGTTGGAATATGGAATTGACCGCCCACGCGATATGGATTATTTGCTGTCTATTGCCAAACCGGACGCGGCAGTAATTACGGCTATTGGAGAAATTCCGGTTCATGTGGAATTTTTTGCCGATTCACTTGAAGTAGCCAAAGAAAAAGCAAAATTGATACAGGCATTGCCCATAAACGGCCAGGCAATTTTAAACGCGGATGACGAAGTTATTTCGGAAATAAAAAATAAAACTAAAGCCAAAATTATTACATTCGGTTTTTATGAACACGCTAACATAAGAATTATGAATCATGAACTAACCCATCGACTCCGGAGTTCGACTGAGGATCACTCGAAGTCCTCGGGGCAGGCCCTTCAATCCGATTCGGGGCAAAGAATTATAAATACTTATGGAGGCAATTCTCTGCCGGAAGGCGTTGCTTTTAAAATTGAATATCAGGGCAAAACTATTCCCATTCGTCTTAATAATTGCTTTGGGAAACCCCAGGTTTATTCTGCTTCAGCCGCAATAGCCGTTGGTCTTATTCTCAACATAAATTTAGTTGAGATTGCCGAATCCTTAACTGATTATCTTCCGCCGCCGGGAAGGTTGCGGCTGCTGAAAGGGATTAAAAATAGTTTAATATTAGACGATACTTATAATGCCTCGCCCCAGGCCGTGCATGAAGCATTAGACGTTTTGGAGTCCTTGCCGGCCACGCGCCGCATTGTGGTTTTGGGAGATATGATGGAGATAGGAAAATTCACGGAATATGCTCACAGGGCCATCGGCGATAAAGTTGCTAAATTCGCGGATATTCTTTTTGCCGTAGGATCTAAAGCGCGTTTTATTGCCGACGAAGCGGGAACAAGGGGAATTGAAAAAAAATCCAGAAAACTTAATGAAGAACAAATTTTTATTTTTGATGACGCTATCAAGGCAGGAAAAAAACTTGATAAAATAATAAAACCGGGAGATTTGATTTTGGTCAAAGGCAGTCAATCAATGAGAATGGAAAAAGCGGTTGAAGAAATAATGGCCGAACCGGAACGCGCCAAAGAATTGTTGGTGCGGCAAGATAAATATTGGAAGTAAAATTTTATTTTTTTGTCTCTCCATATCATTCTAATGTTCTCAAGAGGGATAAACCGAAAATTTCTGTTGGTGCCGAATGTCATCCTGAATGAACGTGAAGGATCTCGGCCACTCAAAAACATTGAAAATATTGAGATTCTTCTCCTTCGCATTGCTCAGGGTCAGAATGACAAAAATGGAAAAGGGCCATTTGGCAACAGTCCCAATGTATCAATCATTTTGAAATTCTTTCAATTACGAAACTATCAATATCAGCGTATTTTCGGCGTACTTTATCGGCGTTTTATCAGCTTCTATGGAAAATAGAAGCAGATTTGACGCTGATTAGTACGCTGATACCTCGCTGAAACTGTATTTCGTAGCAATGAGTGCTAAAGCGTGCGCCCAAGCAAGCGGAGTGTTATTATTCTGTTTCCCGTTTTGATAAAGTTCCGGAATTTTGCTGTCTTTAATGTCCCCGCATCCTTCTTTAAACCAAAATACCGCTTTTTCATGGGAAACCTGGTCATGGAACTGGGAATAAATGATGGAAAGCCAGAATTTGAACATGGGCCACTCCGCGGAAATCCCCCTGTATTTTCCTTCGGTGGAACGGAAATAATCATCTCCCCAATAACGGTTGAATCCGTGAATTTGAAGAAGTTTATGATTATCCCCATTTGTTTTATGGCCGTTTACAATCCTTGAAATAATCTCGTCAATTTTTTCCGGTTTTACAGTCACATGATACGGCCAGATTAATGAAAGCTGGGCGGAATCGCAATCATGGCTGTGATGAGATTTAAGACATTGTTCGCGCGATTCAAAAGGAAGAATTTCGTTAAGGACCTTATCTCCCAACTGGATAAGAGGGTCACGAATATCAACCAGTTTTTGTTTCTTTACGTATTTAAGTCCGGCCACCACCGCGCCAATTGAGGAACTATGCTGTATTTCGCATTCCTCCCACATGCCATAATCGGGATTTAGCCAGTATTCAACGCTCCTAAGATAGGCAACCAAAAGTTCAAGAATTTCCAAATCTTCCTCGTCCCTGATGATACGCATATTTTTAAAATCGGCATCCGCCACAATATGCAGAAATAATCCCAAAGCATCCAATTGATGATGTCCCCACTTATCATCGGCAGTTATTTCTTCAAGGGTATTGGAGTTGAATTTTGCATGAATCAGACCGCCGGGAACATAAATTGGAGAAGCGATGCGAACCTTTATTTTTTTCTTATGTTTTTTGAACAGGTCAAAAACAATCCAGATGCCCTGCTTTAATTTTTCAAAGTCACCAAGATACCAATAAGCGTAGGTGGCATAAAGCGTATCGCGTATCCATAACGAGGAATAATTTTCGGAGGGGGAGGCAATAAAGGCGCCATTGGGACGCCTAAGCGCTTCCATATTCTGAAGTATGGTTTGTTTATTGAACATTTCGCCCTTTTTCAGTTTTGACAAAGAACGGTATATAATATATCTATAATAAAAGTCGCTAAATTGCAATGTTGCTCCTATCGTCTAGTCTGGTCCAGGACGCCAGGTTCTCATCCTGGTAACCCGGGTTCGAATCCCGGTGGGAGCATCAAATTGTTCGGAATGAACAAATATACAATGGCTCACAGCGGGAGTCGAAGGAAATGCCGGGGGCATTTCCGGGGATTTTTGCGAGAAGCAAAATCGAATTCCGGTGGGAGCATAAATATTCAAAAACCAAGAATTAATGCTTGGTTTTTGAATAATAGCGTGATTTTAAAACATGACGTTCTTTCTTTTTTGTGAAATCGATAAGATTGTGATATAGTTAAGGTAAACATTATGAATCCTATATTTTCACAAAAAGGGTTTACCCCGTTACAACCGGACGCTCCATGCCTCCGGGCTAGGGAGGAAAGCGGAATCCCAAAAGTCAAAGAGATGCCATGGCCTTTAGGCCGGGTTGTAGCGGGGTTTACCCTTATTGAATCGCTCGTGGGTGTTGCCGTATTTATGATTATAGCGGTAAGTGTTTATCAGGCCTATGCCGTAACCATGAATGCTGTTCGCGTCTCTCGCCTTAAAATTATTGCCACGGCATTAGCGAACGAACAATTTGAGATTATCCGCAATTTGCCGTACGACGACGTAGGCGTAGTCGGCAGCATTCCGAACGGAAAAATTCCCCGCATACAGAATTTTATCCGCGACAACACTGAATTCGCGGTGGAAACGACAATACGCAACATTGATGATCCTTTTGACGGCACCATAGGCGGAGTTCCTAATGATCTTTCTCCGTCTGATTACAGACTTGCGGAATTAGAGATTTCCTGCTCTTCTTGCAAAAATTTTACTGCACTCCGCCTTACTACCCAGGTGGGTCCGAGAGCCCTCGAGACCGCTTCAACAAACGGCGCTCTTTTCGTTCAGGTTTTTGATGCTTCGGGGCAGCCGGTATCCGGCGCCGACGTGCATGTTGAAAACAATCAGGCCGTCCCGCCGATCGTGATAGACGACACTACCAATAACGATGGATTCCTCCAGATTGTTGATGCGCCTCCCGGAGCGGAGGCCTACGAGATTGCCGTTTCAAAGTCAGGTTATTCAACTGAACAGACGTATCCCACCGGCGCGCCGGGCAATCCCAATCCGACTAAACCCCATGCGACCGTTGCATTGCAGCAACTCACCCAAATCAGTTTTTCGATTGACAGGACAAGCACGCTTGATATCTCAAGCGTAACGAATACGTGCGGTCCGGTTTCGTCCATTGATTTTTCGCTTTCGGGCTCCAAACTTATTGGCGCCAATCCGGATGTTTTAAAATACAGCGCCTCGCACATTACCGACGGCTTAGGCAAAAAAACAATATTTGGTCTTGAATGGGATACGTATAATTTGAATTTTACCGACAGTTCCTATGACCTTGCGGGAGCCGTTCCACTTTTACCCCTGGCGCTGAATCCTAATACCGGTCAGGACTTTAAGCTAATTGTCGCGCCGAAAGTTTCGAATGGCTTGCTTGTAACCGTCAAAGATGCTTCAACGCAACTCCCGCTATCTGACGCAATCGTAAGACTTGAAGGGTTGAGTTATGATACAACATTGACAACCGGCCACGGTTTTATCCGGCAAACCGATTGGTCCGGTGGGGCAGGGCAAGATGACTTTATTGACCCAGCGCGATATTTTGATTCTGACGGGAATGCGGAAATTAATGATCCGGCCGGAGAATTCCATTTGAGAAAGATATTTGATGAATACGAACCTTCCGCGTATCTTATTTCTTCCGCGTTTGACACCGGCTCGGCCAGCAATTTCCATCAAATTTTGTGGCAACCGCAAAGTCAGCCGCCCGATACTGGGCAAGACAGCGTCAGATTTCAGATTGCCACCAACAACAACAAAATGACATGGAACTTTTTAGGGACGGACGGCACCGCAAATACCTATTACACTCTTGCCGACCAAAATATCAACTCTTTGCATAACGGCGACCGATATCTTCGCTACAAAGCATTTTTGCAGACAGCAAGCACAACATGGACACCCACCATTTCTGACGTTTCATTTACTTTTACCTCATCCTGCGTACCTCCGGGTCAAGTGCTTTTTACCGGACTTGGCACCGGCGACTACACCTTAACGGTCTCTAAAGCCGGATATCAGCCCTTTACCGATACGGTCACTGTTTCTTCTTCATGGCAACAATATGGGGTTACTGTATCGCCATAAACCCCGTTAGAAATCACGGACGTAAAAATATGATTTTATACAAAAAGTCAGAAAAGAATAAGATGTGGTGCGCAATGTATTTTTGTCCGCGTCTTATTTCTAACGGGGTAAAATTATGGATTTTTTAAAAAACAGCCGAAAATTAGAATCCGGTTTTTCCGTAATAGAAGTTCTGGCCAGCATATTTATACTAACTCTCATAGGACTCGCGGTCTATTCTTTTCAAAAAGACGTTTTTTTGCTCAATGGAATTATTTTTGGAAGTTTAACGGCGCAAGATGAAGCGCGCCGCGCGTTGAAAAGCATGAGCGCGGAAATACGCGCCGCTTCTCCTTCAAGCATTGGCGCTTATGCCCTCTCGCAAACAACCGCATCATCATTTACTTTTTACAGCAACATAGACAGCGATTTTTTTAAGGAGCGGGTGAGGTATTTTTTGGACGGCGCGACTCTCAAAAAAGGCGTTATTAAACCTTCCGGATCACCGCTCACATATAATCCGGCAAACGAAATCCTATCCGAGTTGATACACAATATTGCGGGCGCCGCCACATCAACCTTCAGTTACTACGATGAAAATTACGATGGCACGACTCAAGCGCTCGCTGAACCAATAGACATAGCTATCGTGCGGCTTATAAAAATTACTATTGTGATTGACAAAAATCCACAAGCACTACCCGGACCCGTGACGTTTACAACACAAATTTCAATAAGAAATCTAAAAGACAACCTATGATGACTCATTATTCAATTAAAAAAATAACAGAATTCATGAAATCCAGGAAAGGACAAATATTAATCCAGGTTATTGTTTTTGGGTCAATTGCCATTTACCTTTTGAGCACATTGGTAAGTTGGGCCTCATTAAACATCAAGGCCGGACGGCAGGCATTCAATCGCGAGAGATCCCTGCAAATTGCGGAAGCGGGTATTGATTACTACCGATGGCATCTTGCGCACTCGCCCACAGATTTTCAAGACGGAACCGGAGGCCCCGGGCCGTACGTTCACGATTTTCGCGACAAAGACGGAAATATCATCGGCCAATTTTCTCTGGATATCATACCGCCGCCGTTAGGCTCTACTTTAGCAACGGTGAAATCTACGGGAAGCATAATCGGAGATACAGCGCTTCTGCGTAAAATCGCGGTGCAATTTGCCAAACCTTCAATTGCAAAATACGCCGTTGCCGCCAATGCCGCCATGAGGTTTGGTTCGGGAACGGAAGTGTTTGGACCGATCCATTCCAATGGAGGAATCCGTTTTGATGCTCTTGCGCATAATATTGTTACCAGCGCCGTTGCCTCATACGACGACCCCGATCATTCGGGAGCCAATGAATTCGGCGTGCATACGCACGTTGCGCCAACCGACCCCTTGCCGCCTTCTCCTGTTCCCACGAGAACAGATGTTTTTGAAGTTGGCAGGCAATTCCCCGTACCCGCTTTGGATTTCGCCGGAATTACCGCTGACCTTGCCGAGATGAAAACAGACGCCCAGGCAAACGGTTTTTATCGCCCGAGCGCGGGAGCGCTTGGATACCATATTGTTTTGAGGACGGACGACACATTTGACCTTTATCGCGTAACGAGTTTGGTAAATCCGCCATCCGGATGTACGAACCCGGGCCAGTCCGGTTGGGGCACTTGGAGTATTCAAAACCAACAACTCGTCGGAAATTATCCATTTCCGGCAAACGGCATCATCTTTCTTGAAGACGATATTTTCGTTGACGGACAAATCAACGGCGGCCGTCTTACAATCGTTGCCGCTTTTTTGCCGGATAATCCACCGTTTCGAAAAAACATCATTGTCAATAATGATCTTTTATACACTAATTATGACGGTTCCGACATTCTCGGTCTTATTGCGCAAGGTAATGTTACTGTCGGCTTGGTAAGCGAAGATGACTTGAGGATTGACGCCGCGCTTATTGCTCAAAACGGCCGCGTAGGAAGATATTATTATCGTCCACCCGGCGGCGGTTCACAGCGCTGTTCTCCTAATCATGTGCGGCAGACCATAACGCTTTGGGGCATGATTGCGACTAACCAGCGATATGGTTTTGCGTACACAGATGGGACAGGATACCAGATACGCAATCTTAATTATGACGGAAGTTTGCTTTACGGACCGCCGCCGAGCTTTCCTTTGACATCTGATCAATATATAACTCTCACTTGGGGAGAAGAATAACCGCCGTGTTCTAAAATCACACTATTATTAAAAAACCAAGTATTAATGCTTGGTTTTTGAATTAATTATCCACATTCGCATTGCAGTCCGAACCAAAGAGCATTAAAATATAGTAAGTGGCTATTATTTTTAAATTAAACCGAATTAGGCCGGTTTTCAAACCGCCTTTTTTGGGTTAATAAAAATTCCATAAAATAATGAAAAAAAAGGCTCTTTTTATTTCTATATTCTTTATTTTAGGTTTTGCGGTTCAATATTCTTACGCCGCCGCTCCGGTAATTCTTAGTTCTCCTGCCCCACAGGCGATAAATGTTATCAGCCCCGGAGCGCAAATAACCTGGTCAACCGATGTTCTTTCTGATTCGCAGGTATATTATGGAACGTCAAATACTTCGACGAGCTTTCCGTATTATTCATCCGGCCGATGCGATAGCGGGGGAAACGTAACTTCTCACTGCGTAAACTTAACCCTTCTTTCAACGGGCGTGACTTATTATTTTAAAGTTAAGTCCTGCAATACTGACGGCTGTATTGAAGGAAGTGGTTATCAATTCACTACCACAAGCGGATCTTCTTCTGGAGGAAGCGGGGGTGGCAGTTCATCCACTTCCTGCCCCTCAAACATTGCTTCTTTACTCGGCTCCGGCTGCCATGACATGGGAAACGCCTACTTTAACAGCGCTATGGACCAATATGTGAATTACAACGGTTCTACTGTGTATTATTGCGGTACCAATTATATTTCAGGATGCGCTACTGGGGGCGGAGGAAGTAATCCGCCAGGATCTCCTTATCTTTCCCTACCAGGCTCTTCAGCCAGCCCAATATATCTTTCTTGGACAACTGTATCTGGCGCCACCTCGTATGAGGTCTGGCGAAGAACTCCTCCAAGTACCGGCACATTCACATCTATAACCACCGGCCTGACCGGACTTTCATACAATGATTCCGGTGTAACTTCCGGCACTTCATATGAATACTACATCAAGGCCTGTAATGCTTACGGATGTTCTTCTTCAAATTACGCGACTATTTCCGTAAGCGGAGGCACTTCTTCAGATACGACTCCGCCGTCTGCTCCGGCAAATTTTTCAACTTATGCCAACTCATCAAGCCAGGTTACTCTTACCTGGGCGGCTTCTACTGATAACATCGGCGTTACCGGATATAAAATATTTAAAAATAATTCTTATCTGACCACTACCGCAGCGCTTTATTATTATGATTATGGAGTATCGCCCAGTACCGCCTATTCATACTATGTCAAAGCGGCGGACGCCGCCGGCAACGAATCCTCGCCAAGCCTGACGGCTTACGCTACCACGCCGTCAACAAGCACCACAACCGCATCAACTTCCTGTTCAAGTACGGTTGTTTCTTTATTGGGTTCCGGTTGCCATGATATGGGCAATGCCTATTTCAACGGAGAAATGACGCAATATGTGTATTACAACGGTTCAACTGTGTACTACTGCAACACCACTTACATTTCCGGATGCACTACTGTAGGAGGAGGCAATATACCAACATCACCAAGCAGTCTTAGGCAAATATCTTCTACCCAAAACTCAATTTCTCTTGCCTGGTATGACAATTCTTCCGGTGAAGATAAATTTAACTTGGAAAGAACCGTAAACAATACAAGCTCATGGACGCTGGTAAGCCAGCTTGGAGCAAATATTATAAACTACACCGACACTGCCGTTACCGCGGGAACTTATTACGATTATAGAATTCAGGCCTGCCTTTCCGGTTATGGCTGTTCAGGATATGCCTATTTATACGGTGTATCAACTTCTGCTTCAACAGCAACCTCAACCCCGAGCGACGTAACTCTTCCCGGCATAATTTCCAATCTTTCTGCCAATAATCCAACATCAAATTCCGTAACTCTTTCCTGGACTGCTACGGGAGATGACGGAACAACCGGTACTGCTTATTCATATTCCGTAAAATATTCTACTGCTCCCATAACGACTGAGAGCGCGTGGCAGACGGCTTATTATGTAACTTCCGGAGTTCCTGTTCCGTATCCTGCCGGCACCAGCCAGACCATGGTCGTATCAGGACTTAGCCCCAACACAACATATTATTTTGCGATCAAGGCGTATGATGATGCGGGCAATATTTCCCCGTTGTCAAATTCTCCGCCAGGCAAAATTCTTTCCGGTACTGTTGCCACAACAACGGTTGATATGTCTCCGCCTTATGTCACGACCTTCGGCTTTCAAACCGAAGGCGACGGCCGTATAAGGGCAGGAGCGATGTTCTCGGAATCGATAGACGAATCAACCCTTACCGATTCCAATGTTTATATAATCTTATCAGGCGCCGGAACCAAAATAGCCGGCACTATAACCAAATTCACTGCGGAAAAAGGCGTTGGTTATCTTACTTCGACACCCGCAAGCGCCGGAACCGACTATCAATTGGTAATAAAAAAGAATATTAATGACCTTGCCGGAAACCAAATGGCGCTTGATTATATTTCCCAAAAATTTCAGGCAAGCTTCGGAGGAATAAGTACATCTACGCCTCCGACCAATATAACACAGACGGAAACTCCCAAACTCGTAAATTGGGGGTTAAGCGTCGGTACTGACGGCAATTCAACAATAGGACTGTCATTCAATGTGGAGATGGATTACGCGACATTCAATGATTCAAGCGCCTATATTTATAAATCATCCGACCCCTCTTTACACCTGCCAGTAACTTTCCAAAAAAGGCCTTATCATGCGATGTTTGTCTTAAAACTTACTCCCGGAATCGAATACGTCAGCGTGGTTAAATCAAGCGTAAAAAGCCTGAATGGGTTGAGTTTAGGAACTGATTATATCTGCAAGTTTGTGGCCTTGACTAGCGGTTATATCACCTCCTGTCCTCAAGAATCTATCAGTTCCGGACTGCCGACAATTTCTCCGGAAGTATCAATAAAATACGGAATTCTTGAGGCCCAGGTTCTGGATTCTGAAGAAAAACCCGTGGACAAGGCAGGCGTTCATATTTTTAAAGAAGATTTTAGCTCCAATTTCGGAGGAACGAGTGATGCCAGCGGATTATTTAAAAATAGCATTCAGCCGGGAATATATTATATAGAAGTTTTTCCTCCAACCGGAAGAACTGATTTGATTAAGCCGGAACCGGTAAAATTCGAAATATTGGGTGGAGAAACGAAAAAACTTATTATTCGGTTCGGCATTCTTAGTAAAACTATTACCGGCACCGTACTTTTTTCCAACGACGCATCGGTTGCCGATGCCGAAGTCGGGGCTTATTCGAGTGCTAAAAACCAATGGGTAAGCGCTTTTACCGATTCCAGCGGGCGATATACCATGAAAGTCGGTAGCGGAAAATGGACAGTAGGAATAAGGCCAAGAGATCCGGCGGGAGCCAAATGGTCATGGTCCGGCCCCTTTCAGGAGGTTGTATTTACCGTAAATCCCGGGCAGGAATTGATACTTATAAATTTCAGAATCCCCGTTTCCAACTCAAAAATAATTATTAAAGCGGTTGATGATTTGGGCAATCCGATTGAAAATGCCGGGATCATTGCCAATACCATCAGCTCCTCCCAATCATATTCCGAATCAAAAACATCTCCGGAATTCAGAAAAACCGATGCCCGGGGAAAGGCCGAATTCTCTTTAGCTCCGGCCCTATACTATATAAGAGGGGTTATAGATATAGAGCGCGGTTACCTTAATTCGGAAGAACAGCCGGTTCAAATTACCAAGGACGAAATCAGGGAAATGCGTTTGGTATTCAAGAGACGAAGCATTGTTGAAACTTTAGAATTATCCGGTTTATCCAGGATGGAAAATGGCTCTCCCTTAGACGCTTATATCTGGTCTTGGTCCGAGACGGGCAAATTTTTTGAAACCCGGGCAAATGAAAACGGAAAATTCAACGTTAAACTTGCTAAAGGAGAAAAATGGCATATTGGCGCGGGCAAGGTTTTAAACGGCATTTCTTATAAAGCGGATGATATTGTTATTGATCCGGAAAACCAAAATATTTCTCTTGAAATAATCTTGTTCAAACAAGCGGAATTGGCCCCGCCGGTAACGGTAGCTCAATCGGCAACTCAACAGGTTGTCGTGCAAACTCAGGACGGCGCTAAAACCGTAATTCCCTCGGGAGCGGTTTCAGGAGGAGCCACCATAAATGTGGAATTAAAGCCAACCACGGAAGCTCCGTCGCAGGCCGGCGCCCAGATTGTGGGTACCGCTTATGACATCAACATAACTGATGCGGCAGGCAAAGCCATAACTAAATTAACAAAAGATGCGGAAATAATTATTCCTTACGCGGAGGAAGAACTTAAAGCAAAAGGCATTAATGAAGACAGGCTTATTCCAAGCTTCTTTGACGCCTCTCTGGCTGCCTGGCTGAAAATTGACAACTATACTATTGATAAAGAAAAAAATGTTGTAATTATTCGCGTAAACCATTTGACAAGATTTGCCATAGTTGCGGCCGCCGATATAACCCCGCCGGACGCTCCTTCCAATGTAAAAATTTCGGCGTTGACAGAGGGCAAAGTTAAAATTTCCTGGGTTAATCCGGCCAAAGATTTTCATCACGTAAAAATATACCGCTCGGAAGCAAATGGTGAATCAGGAACCGTTGTTTTAAATGACCTTACAGGGGACTCAACCACAGACAGCGGCCTGTCGGGAGGAAAAACTTATTATTACCTTTTGCGCTCCATTGACCCGGCCGGAAACGAATCAAACAATACTGAACAAACTAAAATAGCTTTAGCAGGTATTGCGGCTAAACCGCAAGTCCAGCCGGAAACAAAAAAGCTTCCTCCGGGAATTGCCGTAAAACTGCAAATACTGCGAAACCTTTCTGCCGGTTTCCAGGGAGACGACGTCAAAGCCATTCAGGAACTTTTGCTGAAAGAAGGGGTTTATCCGGAAGGATTAATTACCGGATTTTTCGGCAATCTTACCAAACAGGCAGTTATT
>Ga0075937_112_pt1 | contig 52652 bp, 36 predicted proteins | sample RifGroA2_FD_67946 | JGI IMG/M metagenome (GOLD analysis project Ga0075937, IMG submission 67946) | Parcubacteria bacterium GW2011_GWA2_42_14
GATGGGAACTTTGACGAATTTTTCAATAGCGGAAATGTAACGAAGCGCCTCGCCGGGCAATTCATCCTTGAAACGACAACCTTCAAGATTTCCCCAGCCGGAAAAATTCTTGTATTCCGGCTTCATTCGCGACAAATTAAAAAATTCGCGGGCGCCTATTTCGCCCCCAATCCCCTTATAGGCAACACACGCTTTAATCTCCGGCATCAAACCAAGAATATCCATCTTCGTAAGCGCGATTTCGGTCAAATGATTGACTTCGGCGGCATATTTCAAAAGAGGTAAATCCATCCATCCGCACATTCTCGGGCGTCCTGTAGTAGCACCGAATTCCTTGCCAAACTGCCGCAATTTTTCATCGTCTTTCGCGTTTAATTTAGTTGGAAATGGCCCGGTGCCAACACGGGTCGGATAGGCCTTAACAAGTCCGACAATTCGCGTAACATCCTTAGGATTAATTACGGTCAGAAAACACGCGGCAATACTCGTGGTATTGGAGGAGGTAACAAACGGATAAGTTCCGTAATCAATATCAAGAAGAGTTCCTTGCGCTCCTTCAAGCAAAATATGTTCCTTTTTCGCCAGCGCTTGTTTTACAATTTTGTCAGTGTCATCAATATGCTCAAACATTATTTCACGCGCGTCAAAATATTCCTTTCTTATTTTTTCAAAAGATGAAATTCCAGACCCCTTTCCGTATTTGGCTAAAAGTTCTTTTCTTTTCAGCACAGAAATTTTTTCCAGCACTTCCAGAAAATGTTTTTTGTCAAGCATATCGCCAACCTGAATTGCCCGCCACCTTCCGGCCTTATCCTGATAACACGGCCCGATTCCCCGAAGGGTGGTGCCGATTTTCATGCCTTTTTCTCCGGCGGCGTCTTCAGCCAAATGCCATGGCATGATTAAATGCGCGAATGGGCTTATTTTCAGATTTTTCAAAGATACGCCCTTGGACTCAAGCTCTTTCATTTCTTCAAGCAGGGTCGGCGGATGCACTACCACTCCTCTGCCAATCAAACACAAAGTATTCGGATTAAAAATACCTGCTGGAACAAGGTGTAAGGCAAATTTGCCCCGTTCAGGGTCAATAATAGTGTGTCCCGCGTTATTCCCACCATTGAATCGCACAACAACATCCGCTTCCTGCGCCAGCATATCAACGATTTTACCCTTGCCTTCGTCTCCCCATTGTGTTCCGACTACAATTGTTACTGCCATGTTTTTATTTTACCTCTTTTCGTGTTTTATCAAAGACCAGCCCGTTGATTTTTACATATTTACGGCGTAAAATGCAAATGTGATATGGGCGCTTAGCGAAGTGGGCCAAAATGAACTGCTTCATTTTGGCGGGAAATTTAAGAAATCATCTTCAATTTCCGTAAAAAATTTCCCCGGGGTTTTGTTGAAAAGACAAAACGAAAGCAATGTTATTGTTTTTTACGGGATTCTTCATTAGAAATCGAAATCAAATTGGACGGTTAGCTCAGCAGTAGAGCACTGCATTTTCACCCCGTTACAAATGGGCACGGGCATTTAGCTCAGTGGTAGAGCGCTTCGTTCACATCGAAGAGGCCGCAGGTTCGATCCCTGCAATGCCCATTTGCAACGGGGCAAACATTATAGTGGCCACAGGTTCGAACCCTATTGCCCACTAAATAAAAGAGGTCAAGGGATTTTGGTTCGCTTCGCTTAGAACGACAAATTTTTGGCCCTGTTGACGAACTTACATTATATTTAATATCATTAATACGGGTCGTAAGAAAAATTAAATTAACCATATTTTTTAAATATGAACAAACAAATAAAACTATTCACAGTTCTGTCTGTTGCTGTGGTTATTGGCATTAGTTTCTTTATCGCTAATCCTGTTTCATCTCAAACTAATGAGCAAATCATTCAACAATTGCAGGAGCAGATCATGCAATTAAAAGCGCAAATCACAGCTCTCCAGCGACAGTTAAGCGGTGTAACTCCGAGCGGTATAACTCCGAGTGAGCCGGAACCCGTGCCTACCACAATCCCTGTTTCTTCGGAATGTCCTGAATTTTCGCAAAGACTTTACCCGGGTGTGAGCGACGCGAGCACGGGGGGAGAAGTGACTAAATTACAAAAAATGCTAGCCAACGACCCGAACATCTATCCAGAAGGGCTGGTAACCGGTTATTACGGCTTGCTTACTGAAAAAGCAGTTCAGCGATGGCAGACAAAGCAAGGAGTGGTGTCTTCGGGAAACCCCGCAACAACTGGGTACGGCGTTGTAGGCCCGCAGACACGCACAAGAATGGTCATTGCGTGTCCTACTCCGGTGCCGAGACCAATTCCGCCATCAATAAACGCCGGCTATTTAGAAATCGAACCGTCATCTGCGTCTATTGCAGTTGACGAGAGTAAAAGTTTTCAGGCCTTTTACCAGCCGCCAATGCCGAAGTGCCCGGAAGGATTCGCTTGCCCGCAAGTTATGCCTGCTCGATTCCCTGTAGAAGCAGAATGGACTTCAAGTAACCCCAACGTTGCTTCAATAATTGGTGTTGCGATAGCTGATACTACTGGTCATTCGTATACCAGTGCTCAAGTCAAAGGAATTTCAAACGGCACGGCAGATATTAAGGCTGCGTATAAACCGTCATCTGGAGCAGTTCTCGCTGCAACCGCAAGAGTAACCGTGGGTTCGGTGTCATCAGTTTCTTCCATCACCGTCATTTCTCCGAACGGGGGAGAGACATGGGCTAAGGAATCTACCCAAACGATTAAATGGCAAGACAATACACCAGTTCCGTTATGTCCGGTCGGAGCAGCATGCGCGCCTCAAGCGCCGAAGTATTTTGACATCAAATTACTCCCTTACTACCCGCCGTGCACTACGAATTTATGTCCCGAATATTATCCTGCGCCATATACGATTGCAAAAAGCGTGTATGGTCCTTCGTACAGTTGGTCAGTGGGTAAATATTTGGATGTTCTCGGAACTGGCACAGGTGGTATTGTCTCTGGCGGTTCATATACAGTCCAAGTCTGTCAGACCGGAACCAGTATCTGCGACTCAAGTGATAGCTACTTCAAGATTATAAGCGGAGGCACGAGCACAAACAATCCTCCAGTCATCAACGGAATTCCGGCCATGCCGTCTTCAATTCAACTTAATCAGTCCGTATCATTTTCCTGGGATGCCACGGATGCCGACAAAGATAATTTAAGCTGGTCAGTTAATTGGGGAGATGGCGCCGGGTCTGCGGGCGTTTGCGCCATTCCCGTGTCTAATCTAACTATCGGTACAAATTCCGGTACTAATTTTACGGCTTTTCACAGCTGGTCAAAGGCCGGAACATACACAGTCAAAGCGACGGTAAACGACTGCAAAGGCGGAAGCGACGCGCATACTTTCAATGTGACGGTGGGCAAATTTGTTCAGACATCCGTTACTGTCATCTCGCCAAACGGGGGAGAAACTTGGACAAAAGGCACAACCCAGACAATCAAATGGCAGGACAATACACCAGTTCCGTTATGTCCGGTCGGAGCAGCATGCGCGCCTCAAGCGCCGAAATATTTTGACATCAAATTACTCCCTTACTACCCGCCGTGCACTACGAATTTATGCCCCGCTTATTATCCTTCGCCGTATACGATTGCAAAAAGCGTGTATGGTCCTTCGTACAGTTGGTCAGTGGGTAAATATTTGAATGTTCTCGGAACTGGAACTGGCGGCGTGGCCCCTGACGGTTCATATACAGTCCAAGTTTGCCAGACCGGAACCAGTATCTGCGATTCAAGCGATAACTACTTTAAAATTGTAAGCGGTACTACCACCAACAATTCTCCAGTCATCAACAGCATTCCTGCCATTCCAGTTAACGTCAGGGTTGGTCAGTCCGTTTCGTTTAGTTGGGGCGCCACCGATGCTGACGGCGACAATCTCTCATGGGGAGTTTCGTGGGGCGACGGCACTGGAGTTGCCGGAGCGTGCCAATCTCCGAATCCGCAAAACAAGCAAGGATGGACGTTTAATGAGTATCACACATGGTCAAGCCCCGGAACATATACGGTCACAGCAACAGTCAACGATTGCCGAGGAGGAAGTAACGAGCACAACTTTGTTGTTAGCGTAAACTAACAGAGAAAGCCAAAAACCCGTCGCTACAAGCGAGAACACGACAGAAATTCTCCGTGCCCGAGCGGTAAGTTGATGCCGAATTTTTTATAAAGTAGGCAGTACGAGCGGAATTGTATGAAGACACTAAAAAAGCGCGGACAGATTTTCTATCCGCGCTTTGTGTTACGCCCGGTCGATTAGCTCGGCCATTTGATGAAAGAACCGGGGAATTTATTGTCTATTAAAATTAGTAATGTTATTGTAAAATTGAAATTCCTCAATCAATAACCAATATGGATTTTAATAAAAACAGCGAAAAACTTAATTCGGAAAATGCGGTAAGCAAAAGAACTGAATCTCCGGAATCTAAAAAAGAAATTGTAATCGGCAAAAAAACGCTGGTTTTTATTGTCGGCCTTCCGGGAAGCGGAAAAAGCACTTTTGCGATAAATCATTTTCCGGCTGAGACAATTGTAAGCACCGACCGTATCCGCCAGGAAATCAGCAATAACCCGGCAAACCAACTGGTCTCCGGAAAAGCTTTTGAAATTGCCAAAACGCTTGTTGAAGAAAGACTGCGCCGGGGAGAAATTGCCGTAGTTGACGCCCAAAATCTTTCCGAAGACACCAGGGCCCAATTCTATCAGGCGGCAGAAGCTCACGGCGCCAGGGTTGAAGCAATTTTTCTTGATGTAAGTGCCGAAGAAAGTGTAGAGCGTGATCACGCCAGAAAAAAGAATGTCGGAGAAAGCTATATTAAAAGGAGAGGAAGCGCTCATAAGACAGCTGAAGCAAGTTTAAGGCGAAGCAAGCACGTGCATGCGGTTCATGCCATAAAATCAAATGAATTTGATACGGTTTCAGTTGCCTTGCCGGAAGACGATGCCGAAGCGCTCGAGGCCGATAAAGAACTTTATAAAGAAGCGGGAGTGGCTGAAGCAATGATTACCGCGGCCGAAACCGGATTTTTAAGAAAAGAAATTCCGGAAGAACTTGAAACTATACCGCTCAAAGCCGGCTCAGTTTTGTTTCTTGAAAACGAAGAAGGTGCAGGAACTAAAACCTTTTCCAAAGAAAATTTCTTACCACACCAGATTATTGACGCAAAAAATATTGCCCGCCGTATTAAAACCAATATTACTGACCGGGCAGTAACGGATATGATGAAAAATATTCTGCGCCAGCGCCTCTGGCTGAATCTTACCACCGTTGTTTCCTATCCTCCGAACTTTCCGTATACAGCAGAACTGGAATCGGCGGTAAAAAACAACGCGGAAAAACGCAAGCTTGAAATACCTGTTTCATTTATCCGCATTGTGCCTGACGCCCAAACACAGGAACTGCCAAAAGAATTAGCCGAATCAGAAAAAACGGGAGTAGCGCCGCTTATGACGACCATTAACAAAAATGACGCCGCAAGATTCAGGGTTGAAGTGATACGCGACGCGCCCCAAGACAGTCCGCTTTTTATCATGGGAGATATTCAGGGATGCTATAAGGCCATGCGAGAACTTTCAGGTGAAGTCAGGAAAGAAAATATTACCAAGAAAAAATCCGGAGAAAGCGAACCAAAAAGAACCATTGTATTTGTTGGCGATATGGCAGATAGGGGGCCGTATGACGCCGAAGCGGTCATATACATAACATCCCTGGTGCGCGCCAACAGGGCCATTCTTGTTAAGGGTAATCATGATGAAAATCTGCTTAGAGGATTAAGGGGCAAAGAAGTTAACTCGGAAGAAACCCGCTCCACACTTCAGGAATTGAAAAGAAGACTTAAGCCGGCCTCCCTCCAAAAAATTATTGAGGTGCTTGAAAAAGCCCCGGTCGTGGCTCAATGGAAAGGAGTTGTTGTAGCGCACGCCTCTCTTCCAAGAATCCCGAGGCCGGAAGAAAAATTCGCCGAATCTGAAAATGATGATGAGGATGAAAAAGGAAATAAGGCCCATGGAGAACGGCACCAAATAATTCATGGGGCCAGAAGCGGAAGATTTGTCGGCGGCCGGGCCGAAGTATGGAAATTGCATAACACCGTAGCGCACGACCCCGATGTGCTTATTGTCGGCGGACACACCCATGAGGAAGAACCAATAACTGATTTAATTGCCGGAACCACCATTCTTGACGCCAACGCCGAAATAAAAGGAAAACTTTGGGGAATGTATTACCCCGAGCTTGAATTTGCTTCGGCCGAGGAGCCGAGTGTTCTGAAAAAATATGAAATACTTACGGGAAAAGAATTACCGCGAGGTCAGGAACTTCTTGCTTTCATTGAATACGCGCGACAGCAAGGATTTATTGAGATAAAACACGGCACCGGAGAATACGAAGGATTGATTTTAACAACCTATTCCGGCATTACCGAAGCATGCAATGCTTGGGAAAAATATCCCGTATTAAGGGAATTTCGGGGACTTATTATTGATACTAAGGGCAATATTGTTGCACGTCCTTTTGAAAAAACGCATAAGGCCGGAGACGAAATTCCTCTTGATAAACTTGAAATTCCTCCGGAAAAAGTTTTTGAAAAAGCAAATGGTTCGCTTGGCATCGTTTATTTTTGGAAAGAAAAATGGAGAGTTGCCACTAAATTCAGCTTTGAGAGCGAAGAATATACCAAACCGGTCTATGAAATGCTTGGCCGAATGGATACTTCAGCACTGGACCAGGCCAAAACACATCTTTTTGAAATTATTCTTCCTAATGACTCCCACATCGTGGATTACGGCGGAAAACAGGACCTCGTTTTTTTAAACAGCATTATTCCTGAAACCGGAGAGCCGGCTGATTGGGATGAAGTTGGCAAAACCGCAAGGAAACTCGGCACAAGAACAGCCCGCGACGTGACCGCGGATTTTCCCAATAAAACCATTGCCGATATTTATCGGATGCTCCAGCAGGAAGGGAGTGCCGCGAATCTGGAAGGCGTTATGGCCCAATATTCCGATACTGAAGGGAAAAAAGTGCTGGTTAAAGTAAAAACACGGGAATATGACGATAAAAAATTCGTAAGAGACCGGCTGGACTGGAAAGATATTTTAGAATCATTTGACCCGAAAACCATGGAAGTGCCTCCGGAAAACCTTGAAAAGCTCCTCTCCTACAATTTTGACAATGCGTTTGCCAGAGCAACACTTGAAGCAAGAATCCAATGGATAAAAGAGCAATACCGGGAAATCGCCCGGCAAACTCTTGAATTTCTTTCTTCGCCCAAAGGAGAAGCTGACAGAATTTTTCAGGAAAAGATTTCACGGGGAATTGACCCCAAAAGGGCACTGGAAGAGTCCCTTAGGAGTGCGGCCGCGAATTTGAAAGAACTGCTTAAAGATTACAGCGGGGAAGCGTTTAAAAACGAGATGGGCGCTTTAATGGGTTTTTTGCGCGGCATCATGTCGGACAAAGAAAAACCTGAGGCAAGGCTGATTGGCCATGCTTTTGCAAAGATACAGAAAATGATAGAGCAGGAAAAAAAGAAAAAAGGCAAAAATTCTTTCTGGATAGTGCCTCAATAAAAAAGCCCGCGGATTATTCGCGGGCTTCACTTTTTAATTCATTCCTGTTTTTACCGTTATTCAAAACTTCCGTAATTTCTTTAGCGTCCAGCGCGTTTTTTGTAAGAAGGAGTTCGGCAAGCTTAAGCACTTCTTCTTTCCTGCTTACGATAATATTTTTAGCTTCTCCCAGACATTCAGACAAAATCATCCGTACATCTCCATCAATTTCCGCGGCCGTTTGTTCGCTAATCGGCCGTGAGCCGAAAAATCCCGCCCCCGACTTAAAAAATATGGTAGGTCCGAACTTACCCATACCCCACTCAGAAACCATTTTTCTGGCTAATTCCTCAGCTTTTTCAAAATCGTTTCCGCCGCCGGTAGTAATGCGATTTCTTCCCAAAAATATTTCTTCCGCAGCTCTCCCGCCAAGAAGAGATGTAATACGGGCTAAAATTGTTTCTTTTGAAGGCAAACTCGTTTCTTCGCTTCTGCTTAAGGTCATGCCCAAGGCCCAGTTTCTCGGCATCAAAGTTACTTTTTCTAAAATCTCTATGCCTTTTTCTACGGTTACAACAGCATGGCCCATTTCATGATAAGCCACAATTTTTCTTTCTTCCACGCTCATGATTAATTTTCTGGCAGGACCCATCTGAACCCTTAAAATCGCTTCTTCAAAGTCATGTTTGACGATTACCCGTTCCGGCTCTCCAAAAATTCTATCCTTAACCGACTGGGCGGCTTCCATAACTTTTCCGACAACGCCGGCTTTATTTTTTTCTTCTTCAAAACGGTGGCGCGCAAGCTGAGCCGCTTCATTGGTTAACTGTTCCAAAGTAGCGCCTGTAAATCCCGGGGTTTTTAAAGCCAATTCACGAAGAACAACATCATGGGCCAAGCTTTTATTGGCAGTGTGAATTTTAAGAATAGACTCGCGGCCGTCGGTATCCGGAGGCGGAACAAGGATTTTCTTGTCAAAACGGCCCGGACGCAAAAGAGCTTCGTCAAGAATATCTTCGCGATTTGTCGCGGCCAGTACCAGAATATCGCTATTTTTCGTTCTTAGGCCATCCATCTGATGCAAAAGTTCTGTTGTGGCGTGGTCAAATTCTCCGCTGGTGTCATAACCGCGCTTTCTTCCCAATGCGTCAATCTCGTCAAAAAAAATAAGGCAAGGCTGCATGGATCTGGCATTATCAAATAAACCTTTAATATCTCCCGCGCCGCTTCTGACGTAACTGCTTCCGATTTCAGCTCCGGAATAATCAAGAAAGTTAAGACCCGCCTCACCGGCCACGGCTCTCGCAACAAGAGTTTTCCCGCAACCCGGAGGACCTATAAGCAAAATTCCTTTAGGCAGGCGAATGCCCCACGCCTTGGCTTCTTCCTTGTTTTTATAAAGCGAAACAACGTCGCTGAATTCTTCAATGACTTCGCTAAGCCCGCCCACATCTTTAAAGGTCGTGATTTTTTCTTCATCTTTAACAAGATGCGAAGAAACATTGCCGGAAAATGATGAATGAAATAAGCCCTGACAAGCTTCCCAGTTTGAAAAAACTATCGCGCCAAGAGCAAACAAAAGACCGCCGGCCAAAAGCCAAGAAGCATTCGTCAGCAACATAATAAACGAAACCGCCAAAACTACGCCAAGAACAAAAACAAACACGGCCTGTTTTTTACTGAATCTTTTTCCCTCTTTCTCATCTTCTTTTTTTCCATCCGGCATCCTTACCTTCAATTTTCTGTCGCGGTTGCTGCGGAAAAACATAAAAAGCGTAACCAACACTATTATCCAAATGGAGTGGAAAATAAACCAGTTACCGGAAGTTAAATCCTGGCCGGGCCGCGAAGAAGAAGATGATGGAACTTCGAACACGCCGTAATCTTGGGAAGGATCATATTGGGCAAAAACTGAATGAACCGCCATCGCCATAATTAGCGATAAACATAAAAACGCGGCGATAAAAAGGCGTTTCTGTTTCATCGTTTTTCGTGTCAAAGAGCGATTAGATTATATTATCAAACTACAAAATTTGCCGTAAAAAGGCAAATAAGAAAATGAAAACAATTTTTGACAATTAAATTATTTTTTGCTACTGATTATCCTAAAGAGAAGCACGATTAATATCCGAAAAAGGGGCTAATAATGAGCTCTCCTGAAAAGAAAAACGGTTTTTGGGCAAAACTTCTCTTGCTTGGAAAGTTCTTTGTAAAAATACTGACCTTCGGTTTTGTCGGCAATCTGAATAAGAAGGATGAAGAAGAAAATGAATCAGCAGAATTTACCGCCCAAGAGCTTAAAGAGCTTAAATCTGAAATCAAATCGCTTCCTAAAACCGGGCCATGGCTTGAGATCAGAGGAATTAAATTCCCCGCGCCGGGACATATTTTCCGGCTTAAAGAAACAAGCCGCTATCGGCTATTAGGCCCCGGCTCTCTAGTTTTTGTTCAAGGAGTAGAAATTTTTAAATTTTATTTGAGCATGGAAGATATTCCGATTGAAGCAAGGTGTTTATCCCTTGACAACGACGGCCGGCTGGCCACCGGTGCTACTATCATGGCAGTAAGAATTACAGACCTTGCGGAAGTAGAAAATGAACAAACTTACTTTGATAATTGGAAAATGCCCGCGAGAGAATTAAACGCGTTTCCTGACGGAGAAGCCGTAGAAACCGTTGATGAAATTATGATAGCCGCACAAGGAATGATGGGAGCCGCGGTTTTCCGGCTCCCCAAAGGCGCTAAGGGCATAATTGATTTGCCGACAGTTGAAAGCGCGGGAAGCCTTGACAACATCAATTCATCGCACCTCATAAACAAAATACATGTAAAATGCGGACTTCTTTTGCTCGGTCTTGACGCTTCTGTTGAAGTTTTCAAAGAGATTCTGGTAAAAAATTTTTCCATCCCCTTCGGCGCCTACGGCGATAAATGCAAAATATATTTTCCTTCATTTAGGGCGCATTTTGACCTAAACAGGTCGCAAATCCGCAAAAGGGCATTTGAGCCCGAATTGTTCAACCGCGTTATACTTGATGACGACTTAAGAACACAAATAATTTCGCTGGCAAAAAGCGAGGAAAAGGATTTGAAGCGCTGGGGAGTTGCCAATTTCCAAAAGGGCTGGGGCAAAATTTATCTTGCCTATGGCGCTCCGGGCACGGGCAAAACAATGACCGGAGAAGCTTTGGCGGAATTTCTAGGCCGGCCTCTCTATATAGTAAATTCCATGGATCTAGGGCTGCATACTTCATTATTTGAAGCAAATTTCAAAAACGTAATTGAACGGACCGCCCGCTGGAATTCGGTTACGGTCATTGATGAGGCGGAATCAATACTTCGCTCGCGGGATTTGGAAGCAATTGACTCCAACATCCGCATTACGGCAGTTCTTAGAAACCTGGAGGGTTTGGAACGGGGCATCATCTGGTTTACCACCAATAGGCCGTTTGACATTGACATTGCCATTGAATCACGCATCAGAGCCATGTTTTTCTTTAAATTTCCGGATGAGGCCAAACGCAGAAAAATTTGGGAAGTAACCATGCCAAGCGAATTGCCGATTGACGGCATGAACGAAACTATTTTAAATGAAATTACTTCAATTCAACTTGACGGACGGGAAATCAAGAACGCCATTCAAAACGCGGCTGACATGGCCTCAAGCGGCAAATTGGAAAATGTGCCTGCCGAATACCTTCTTAAGGCCGCGAAACTAATCCAGCAAAACCGGGAAATCATGGCCAATGCCAAAAAGGAAGGCGGAAGAACTTCGGGGAAAACGCCGGGTCAGTATTTATAATTTTTTTGCCAAAAGACGCCCGTCCTCCGCAGTAGCTCTGCTACGGAGAATAGAAATCCGCCTTCGGCAGAAAAAATAGCATAATTCCAAAACCCAATCTTTCATTGGGTTTTTTGATTTTTAGCAATACTCAATGTTGCTAATTTTACTTTGAATTACGAAACGTCATTGCGAGGAGCATAGCGCAGCGACGAAGCAATCTATTACTTATAAAAAGATAGATTGCTTCGTCGCTCACTTCGCTACTGCTCCGTTCGCTCCTCGCAATGACGATTTGAAGACATTTCGTAATTCAAAGTAATTTTAAAAAATTAATCAAAAACTGCCCCTTGACAAATTCGGGACAGTTTTTTATTTTTAATTGAGTTGTTCGCGTTTTAATAATTCGGGGATGTCGGAGTTAATTGGGTACATGAACCCGCATACTTAACTGCAACTCCGGCAACTTTGGCCAAACATTCGTTGGAATATGTTTTTCCGTTTGCGCCGCATACCGGTTTATATTCATCGGTGCAAGCCGTTGTTGCCCTGCATTCTCCGGCGTAAGCCACTCCGGCTCCGGCAATTTTGGCATAACAGGCATTGGAATAAGTTTTATCGTTAGCGCCGCATACGGGACTGTATTCTTGGGTACAAACTATTCCTCCGGTTGAATTTCGCGGAGAAACCGCTGTCGGCTCAAGCGGAATCGGAACCGGTCCGGTTGCAGAAGGAATTGCGGGAGGAACAGATTGCGAAACGCAATTGGCAAGCGGTTTTTGCAGAGCTTCATATTTTAACTTATAATCTTGCTCGTTGATTCTTCCGGCCTTAAATATTTCCAAAAGTTCAGCCAAAGACCTTTTTATTTGCTCACACGCGGATAGCACAGGATAAGCCGGCTGTATTGGCAATGGCTTTATATCCGAAGGACGGAGAGAAGGCACGGATTGTATAACGCAAGAAGCAAATTCTTTTCGTAATGCCTCTAATTTAAGTTTGAAGTCACTTTCGCTGATTTGACGATTTTTAAGCTTAAATTCCAAATCGGACTGATTATGCTGAAAAATTTCGCATCTTGATTCCAGTGGCGGGCGCTTAATCCCGGTTTCTCCGGACTTTGGTGCTACGGCTTCACCCGGATTCATCGGCATGGTTAGGCCGGGCATAGGCATTTGAGCCCCGCCCGGGCCCATCATATCGCCCTCAAGCATTCTTAATCCGTTTCTTGCCGCTACTTCCGCGGAGCGAGCAAGTCCGAAAGCCACGCCATATTCACTTCTGTCAAAAGCTTCTCTGGCTTTTTGAAAATGAACTTTGGCCTGATCCAGCATTCGTTCAACTTGTTCCTTTTTATTATTGGGTACGCCCGGTTCGTTAATGGCAAACCTTCTTGTGGGAGTTGCCGGGCCAATACATGCCCATTTGCCGTTTCTGCATTCCGTGGTTTGGGGAACAGGACATGCCGGAGCGACTCTATCGTCACAAGCAGTTCTTTCGGCGCCAACTCCTGGTTCATTGATAACAATATCCGAAGCGCCTGTTGGAATTTCTCTTTTTCCTTGAGACAATACCGGCTCGTTAACAACCAAACGCGCCAATTTTTCTTCAAGAAGCTTTATTAATTCTTCGGCTCTTTTCATTTGCTTTTCCGCCCTTTCTTTAATATCTCCTTCTTTTACAACTTCGTTATTCAGTTCTTCGGCGACTTTCCCCAGGGATGGAGAAAATTTTTCACCGGCTCTCGCCTGTATTTCATCAATAATCATAAGGTGCCTGTCAAAATCTCCTGGCACGCGCTTAATCATTTCTTTAACTTCTTCGGGGTCATGTTTTTCCAAGGCATTTTTTAATTCTCCGTCAAGTTTTTGGGAAAATCTTTCGCGGAGTTTCATAAAATGTTCTTCGGTATTTTCCGGTAATTTCCCTTGTAAACGGTCAACAAATTCAACAGTTCGTAGATGCTCAAGCATTGGCGCGTCAGCCATATTTTTCTCAAATCTTTTAGCAAATTTTTCCGGGTCATCTTTTTTGGCCGCTTCAGCAACCCTTTCCACAAGTCCATCCCTAACCGATTTAATTTTTTCCTTTATTCCTTTCTTATCTTCATATCCGTCAAATTTTTTGGCAATTTCGGTAAAAAGCTTTTCGTGTTTTACAGTTCTTTCGGCAAGATTCTCCAAAAGACGGTCAACGTTGGGATTTTGCGAGGTTTCTTTTAAATTTTCCAGCCGCGTTTTTAACCGCCCCTGATTTTCCTGATAATTTTCCAGCGCCCTGGAAATGGCTGATTCATCATCCGGTTTTAATTCTTTAACTTTGGCAACTTCAGCGGCTTTCTCATTGGAAATTTTCAATTCCAATGCGGCTTTGGCCACAGCATTAAATGTAAAAACGCGCTGTATTCCTCTGCCCCATTCTTTAAAAAAGTACCATCTGCTTGTAGGCAGGATGCCCGGGTCAAAAACCCCAAGGTCATCTGAAGTTATAATTTCAACGACCTCGGTTGATTCTTGGGTTTGTTCCTGCCCCGTGTTTCCGGTTGTATCTTGAGCCCTTGTATCCAAAACCCAAAAAACAGCCGAAATGGCCAAAATTAAGCTTAAAAATGATATAAAAATATTATATTTTTTCATTTTGTTTATTATTCGAGCTTGTCAACCCTTCGACTTCGCTCAGGGCAGGGAATTTTATGATTAATGTAACTTCTCGATTTCACTCGAAGAATAATCAATATTGTTCGAGCCGAGTCGAGAACATACTTTAATTATAAAATTATAAATTTCCCCGCGGAGAACCTATTGAATAGTCGATTTAACCCAAAGAATAATCTATTTACAACCTTACAGCTATTTTAACAAAAGTAAATTATTTCTTCAAATACAATCTCAAAAAACAGCATAATTCGCGATTGACTGCAAAAAACGGCGGACATTATCAAAATAAATCCGATACACGCGACAAAGCAAGACGGTCCATGTCCTCGTCATTATAATTATCAACATGAGAAGACATGCACAAAAAAGCGATGATTGCGCCTTTTACCACAAACCACATGCGCGGCCATTGATTTGGGCGCAAGCCGGAATTTGGTATAACAAGCTCAATTTTCCAAAGCGTCCAAAGACCATTTTGTGTTACACGATGAAGTTTTGCCGGCGCAATAACTTGCCGCGGGTTTGTCGGATTAAATTGCACTTCACACAATCGTTCAAACGCAGAAAGACCGCCGCGTATAGTACGAAATCGCCGCTCTAGGGCGGCGATTTCTTTATGAATGCCGTCGTGGTACAAAAACTTAATCATAAATCACTAAAATCTGTACCACGATAGAAAGCCAATTCGTAAGGAATTTCTTTCCGCAATTCCGTACCAATATATGGCGCTTCGGCATGAGATAATTCTTCTAATTGTTTACCGTTGAGATGACCATATTTAATAACAATTCGATCCAGCATTTTCTTTTCTTCGTCGTCAAAAACAGAAAGGTCTGGTTCAGCGATACATTTATATATTTCAGTTGGATTGTATCCTTCTCGTTCCTCAACCTGCTCAATGCCGAGTAATTTCTTTTTCATCATTTCGGCTGTAATTTCTTCCAACGCGGAAGGCACGGGTCCCATTGGAAGCGCGCAATAAACATCGCCGGTAATTGATTTCTGACTTTTTTCGTATAAATCAAAATCCGCGAAATAGAGTAGTTTCGCCAGTTTTTTCTTGCCGCGCACTTCGCCTTTTAGCTTACGACATAAGTATAGAACGGCATTTTGATACTTTTTTCGGTGTAAAGACATATCAACTATATAATACTAAATATAATGATAAAAAACAACTGGTGGTGATGGTAACAAAAACCAGCATTTATGCTATTTTCTTAAACCAAAACTTAAATCCTTTCAACACTAAAAAAGAAAAAACCCGCCAGAGGTCTTACCATTTGGCGGGGTCGAGCTAATCTCGACGGGGTCGAGCTCGGCTCGACGAGAAGCTTTTCGGGCTACTCAGGCATTTCCAGGATGCGTGGACCTTTCTGCTCCAACTGACGTATGGCTCCATTTCGTGCCAGTTGGGCCAGTAGGCTACCACACCCTCGACGTAACCCCAGCTTTCCCTCGAATCCCGGAGCACCTTTTGTGCCGATGCCCAGGGTTCTTTCGCCTTCCTCATGGCCTCGTCGAGCTGTGCCTGGGTTGCCGGATCGACTTCTCGGATGCGTCCGCGTTCCTGCTGGATAGCCGCCGCGCCGACATCATACCCCAGCCGCTCTATGTACTCTTCGACCGCAGTCATCAGCACTTCCTTATTTCCTCGTAGCGACTGAACAGACGGACCGCAGAGGGTCGTTGCGATCTTGTAAACGTTTTCTTCCTCCCGTTTATTGACACGCCACCGTAGGAAGAAACCACCTAACAGAAGTGCAAGCGCCAGAATGAGTACTTCTTGCATGACGTACTCCTTTCTTTGGTGGTTCACCCACCATGAGTTTCGACACGGTTCATCCGTGACGACCTGCGGAGGTTCATCCGCCGCAGAAGTTGACTTTATTTATTGGAAAACCAACTTCTAGAGCGGAAAAACAATGAAATTTACAACAATTACTATTTTAAGTATAGCATATATAATCTATCTTGTCAAGCTCAATTTGCTTTTTTCTGTCAACTATATTAAATTAACCACATATTCAGTTCTTTAATATGCTACAATGAAAGGGCAACAAAAATGTTTAATATATACGCAATACTAATTATCACAATGATGCTCACCAAGTTTGCCCTTGATTTAACCGCGAATTTGCTTAATTTACGGACTCTTAAAAGAAACCTTCCTGATGAATTTTCCGGTGTTTTCAACGTTGAATCATACAAAAAATCGCAAGATTACACGAGAACCAATACAAAATTTCAGATGATTGAATTGACTTTCGGTTTTGCCCTAATTCTTGTTTTCTGGTTTGGCGGAGGTTTCGGAACGCTTGATTCCTATATAAGAAGCTGGAATTTTCCTGAAATCTGGACTGGACTGCTTTATATCGGCATTCTTACCTTGGGAAACGCGCTTATTTTTCTGCCATTCAGCATTTATCACACCTTTGTAATAGAAGAGCGTTTTGGCTTTAACCGCACGACTCCGAAAACTTTTATTCTTGACCTTTTGAAAATGCTGGCTTTAGGAATTTTGCTTGGAGGCGCGTTGCTTGCGTCTGTTCTTTATTTATTTCAATATGGCGGCGGCCTTGCCTGGATTTATGCGTGGCTGGCGGTAGCGCTTTTTTCTTTAATTGTGAGTTTTTTGGGACCCCGTTTGCTTATGCCGATTTTCCTAAAATTTACTCCTTTGGAAGAAGGCGAATTGAAAAAATCTATTATGGATTTGGCGGAAAAGCTGAATTTCCCTGTTTCGGGAATTTATGTAATTGACGGCTCCAGACGTTCCAGCAAAACCAACGCTTTCTTCACCGGCTTTGGCAAGCACAAGCGCATTGCTTTATTTGATACGCTGATTGCCAAACAAACAATTCCGGAACTAGTTTCGGTGCTTGCGCATGAAATCGGGCACTATAAGAAAAGGCATATGATTACCGGCTTGGTTCTCGGAATTCTGCAAACCGGCCTGATGCTTTTCCTGTTTTCTTATTTTCTTCTGATTACGGAATTTTTCACAGCTTTCGGCCTGAATCAGCCGTCAGTTTATGCCGGATTGATTATTTTCTTTCTTGCTTATTCGTTTTTAGGAAGGATTGAATCGGTTTTAATGAATATCTTGTCGCGAAAACATGAGTATGAAGCAGACGTCTATGCGGCAAAAAACACAAAAAATCCGGAAATTATGATTTCCGCCCTGAAAAAACTTTCGTTGGACAACCTCTCCAATCTTGAACCACATCCTTTCTATGTTTTCCTGAATTACAGCCACCCTCCGGTTTTGGAACGCATCAGAACATTGCGTAAAATGATTTAAAACGCGAATATAAAATATAAATAGTCCGCACATAAAAGCCGGCTAACCCGCCAAGAGTGTGCGGTATTTTTTTATAAAAAAAGGACGCGGCGAGATTCTATCGCGCGCGCCCCTACTACGAACGATCACGGCTACAGGACGAAGGACAACACCCACGTCGCGATAGCGGCTGGAACAGCGATCTCGCCGAAAAACAATCCAGCGACCATGCACGGCAGGAACGGCACATGCACGGGGACGCCCTTGAAGTACGTTCCCCAGAACTGCACCGTATATTGCACCGCCCAGCCGCCGATAAAGATGTTGAAGGTAATGAACACGAAGAAAAAAAGAACTACACCAATCACTCCAAAATCCATGAGCCACTTCATGTTACCCCTCCTTCTGTGGGTTTTTATCGGTTTTCGCTAGGAAAAATAGCACAATTGCCATCTTCCCGAGAATATATTAATAATAGCATAATTGAAAAATAAAGTCAAATGAAAATGCAAAAAAGGCCATAAACAATGGCCTTTTTCAATTTTTAAGCAACACTGAGCGTTGCTTAAATTTTTAAATGATGAGTATTGTCTTAAGGTTTTGGTTTAGTTCTCGACAAGCTCGAACAGTAACGAGTTTTCGGATAGTTTGACTGGTTTTCAACTGCATTCGATATCAAACTCCGCGGCCGGATTGGCATAAAGACGCTCTTTGGAAATTTCCTTTCCGCATTTTTGGCACAAGCCAAAACCGTCTTTATTTATTCTTTCCAGCGCCCGGTTTACTTCAGCCAAACGCGTTTCCAGCGTAAATTCTTTAGCTGTCAAATTCTCATATTCTTCTACCTCATCGGCGGATTCATCCAAAGAAGAATGCGAACCGGATTGCGCTTCACCCATTTGTGGAAAAACAGTATCCCAATCCCCTTTCATATTAGGGTCTTTTTTGGCAAAAGAAGATAAATCCTTTTCTAAAAGGACTTTCTCTTCAAGAAGTTTTTGTTTTAATTGTTCAAGCAGTGTTTTATCCATAAAATCTGTTTGGAGCAATCTTTTAGGTTTTAGCTTATAGCTCTTAGAACGAACCCGAATACCTCGTACCAAAAGCTAATCCTTAAAACCCAAACCCTATATTTAGAGCAAACTATTATTAGAATAACATAACCGAGAATAACAAACAAGGGTTGTCAAAATATAAATACCTGCTATAATCCAACCAATGATTGTTCCTTGAAAAACCCCTATAAACAGAACAAAAGGAAAAGCTTATGTCACCGGAAAACCATACCGAACAAATGCCGCCGCTTTTGCCATTGATAATTATCAGGGAAACTGTTCTTTTTCCGGATAACCCGGTTACGTTTCCTACAAACCTTGGACCCGTTTTTGCCAGAGTCGTAGAAAACGCTACTGCCGTTATTGTTGCTTCAACAGGCGCGAATATGACCGATGGTTTTACTTTTGGCGTTGTCGGGGAAGTTCGCGCTTTACGCCGCGAAGAAACCGAACAGCAGATTGAAATCATGGGCCTTTTTCCCTGCAAAATGAAAACGGTTGAAAAAATTTCTTCGGTAAACGAAGAACCGTATTTTCTTGCCGGATGGGAAAAAATAGCGGATATTCCTTTGACCGAGGAAATTTGGCGCGACGAAAAATTTCAGCATAATTTTTCCGCTTTCAAAAAGATGATTGCCGAAAATTATGAATTAATAATTAATACGGGATTCAGCAACTTTTTTCCAGCTCTGCGGTATTTTTTTGAAGAAGGAATATTTGCTTTAGAAATGGCCGACCGTGGCAGTTTCACCGCGACCCTTAATAAAATCGCGATGATTTTTAATCATTCCCCGCGGCCTTGCCGAAAAAAATTATTGGAGGTGCTTGGCGAACCAAAGGCCCTTAAACGCCTTGACAAACTTGCGTTTCTTGCCCAAGATGACAATAAATATTTTAAAGATATGCAACGAATAATGGATATGGCTGGCGGCAGGGCTGGTAAAAAAAACGGGTATGGCGACGATAATGACAAACATCCGCTTGAAAAACTCTATGATGAAAAGAAAGATAAAATGTCCGAAGAAGCAAGAAAAATCGTGAAACAGGAAATGGAGCGCCTTTCCAGAACCCCTCCCCAGGCCGCGGAATATCAGGTTACGGAAAAATATATTGAATACCTTCTTAAAATTCCTTGGGGACAATATACCGAGGACTCAATTGATATGACGCGAATAAAGGAAATTCTTGATGAAGACCATTGGGGGCTTGAAGAGCCCAAAGAGCGGGTGGTTGAAAACATAGCGGCAAAATCATTTAACCCTAAAAAGAAAGAGCCGATTATTTGTTTTATCGGCCCTCCGGGTGTGGGCAAAACATCTCTTGGAAAATCAATTGCCAGAGCCCTTAACAGAAAATTCGTCCGTACATCGGTCGGCGGAATTGACGACGAAGCGGAAATCAGGGGACATCGCCGTACTTATATCGGCGCCATTCCCGGAAGATTCATTGAAGGATTGCTCAGGGCCGGTTCAATGAATCCGGTTTTCATGATTGATGAAATTGACAAACTCGGACAGGGAACCCGTGGCGACCCGAAAGCGGCGCTTCTTGAGGTCCTTGACCCGGAGCAAAACAATAGTTTTGTTGACAATTATCTGGCCATAGGCGTTGACCTTTCGCAAGTGCTTTTCATAACCACCGCCAACATGGAAAACGGAATTCCGGAACCTCTATTTGACCGCATGGAAACAATCTATTTTCCAAGCTATACCGAAGATGAAAAAATAAAAATCGCGGAAAAATTCATTATCCCTAAAAAGATGCTGGAATTCGGCCTGGACTCCGAAACGGAAATACTGCGCGCGAAAAATCTCTGGCCTTTTAAAATAAAAATTGATAAAGACGTTCTTTCCGAAATCATAAACGAATATACCGCCGAAGCCGGAGTAAGAGACCTGGAAAGGAAAATAGACGCCATTTTCAGAAAAATAACCAGAAGGGCCCTGGAAACGGGACAAAAAGATTGGGAAATAAAAAACGAAAACCTCCTGCTTTATCTCGTAAAAAAAGATAAAGTTATTAAAAAGCATGATTTAAAGAAAAACTTACCCGTGGGAGTTGCTCCGATGCTGGCCGTATCTTCCGCCGGAGGAATAGTGCTTTACGTTGAAGCGGCATATCGCGATAAAGGAGTGAGTCATCGTAAAATCAAGGTTACCGGGGTTGACCCAAAAAATCAGCATATCGGACGCATGATTGAGGAATCGGCGGACGCGGCCTGGGACTTTCTTTTCAAAAAGGGCGGCATACTTTCGAATTTGTCTTTGCCTGAAAAAATTTATCTTCATCTAAGATTTGCCAATGGCGGAGTGCCGAAAGACGGGACATCGGCCGGAATTGCCATTCTTTGGGCGCTTTACTCGCTTTTTACGGAACAAAAAGTAATTCCGGAACTTGCCGCGACCGGTGAAATCACGCTTGCCATGGGAGAAACTTTCCCGGTGGGAGGCGTAAAAGAAAAACTTATAGCCGCTTGCCGCGCCGGAGCGAAAAAAGTTGTGATTCCAATGGCCAATATAAACGACATAGACGACATCCCGGATGAAATTAAACAAAAAGTTCAGATTATTCCCTGCGAAACAATGGTTGAAACTCTTAAAATCGCTTTTCCGAATTGCGAAAAATTAAGAACTCTTTAAAAAAATTTAATTACACCCGCCCCCAAAAGGCGGGGTTTTTATATAAAATATAAAAAACACGAGGCGGCGTCCTTTTAAAATCCGCGCTAAAATGCTAAAAATATATTAGTATGAATAAAAACATCCTTACACAAGAACTTATTGATTCCGGTTATTTAAAAACGCAGCGGATTATTGACGCATTTAAAAATATTGACCGGGCTGATTTTATTTTGGAAAAATACAAAAACGAAGCATACGAAAATTATCCCCTGCCCATACTGGGGAGCCAGACAATTTCCCAGCCGTTAACGGTGGCTTTTATGCTGGAATTGCTTGACCCCAAACCCGGAGAAAAAATTTTGGATATAGGCGCGGGCTCGGGGTGGCAAAGCTCATTATTAGCATATATAGTTAAAAAATTCCAAATCCAAAATTCTAAATCCCAAATAAATTCAAAAATCGAAGTTCAAAATTCAAAACACGGTCTTGTTGTGGCTGTTGAAAGAATTAAGGAGTTATGCGATTTTGCCAAAACCAACATTGAGAAATATAAGTTTATTTCAAACGGAATTGTAAAATTTTATTGTGAGGATGCAACGGCCGGATTGCCGCCGGAAGGGCCGTTTGATAAAATAATTGCCGCGGCCGCGGCCAGCCGAGAGATTCCCGAAGAATGGAAAAACCAGTTAAAGCCCGGAGGAAAAATCGTAGCGCCAATCAACGGCTCAATTTGGCTTTTTGAAGAAACCTTAACTGAAGAATGGAATGAAAAAGAATTTCCGGGATTTAGTTTTGTGCCGCTTGTAAATAATAGACCCGTTGCTTATTAAGGTTTTAGCCGTTTTTTTAAAAAATTAGCGGCTTAAAATAAAAAGATGAATACTTCATCAAAAAAAATATTCAAAGCAATCGTTGTCGGGTTTTTTATTTTGGGTTACGGCTGGGCTTATCTTTTAACTCCGCATACTTCTTTTCAAGGTTCAAAATCGGTTGAAATCGTAAAAGGCGAGGGTTCGCGCGCTATTGCCGAAAAATTGAAAGATAACGGTTTTATCCGGTCAAAATGGATGCTTATTTTATATTTAACAATTACCGGCAGGGATAGTGACTTAAAACCGGGGAATTTTGTATTTTCTTCAAGCTCTGCTATTCCTGAAATTGTAAAACGGCTTTCGTCAGAAAGCGCTGCAGAACAAGTCATTACCGTTCTTGAGGGATGGAATATTGACGATATAACCGAATATTTTGAAAAAGAAAATATTTTGTCAGCAAACGATTTTTATACAATTGCCAAGGGCAAAAATTCGGAGTCATGGCAAAAACTTATTTCTTTTTTTCCCTTTCTTTCGGAAGTTCCAAAAACATCAGGGCTGGAGGGCTATCTTTTTCCCGATACATACAAAATTTACAAAAACGCGTCTGCCAAAGAAATTATTATAAAAATGCTGGAAAATTTTAAAAAAAAGGTAGTTCCGGAATTGCAATTGGAAATAGCAAGGCGCAACAAATCTCTTTTTGAAATAATAATAACGGCCTCTTTGATTGAAAAGGAGGTTATAAGCGAGGAAGACCGCGCTTTGATTTCTGGAATTTTATGGAAACGGTTGGAATTGGGAATTGGTTTAAACGTGGACGCGACAATAAACTATATTAAACAAGTAACATGTAACATGAAACATGAAACATGTAATATACGACCATCGGCAAAAATTTCTACTGACGATACTAAACTGGAATCTCCTTACAATACTTATAAATACCGAGGACTGCCGCCCGGCCCCATTTCCAATCCCGGGCTTTCGGCAATCAAATCCGCAATTTATCCTAAAAAATCCGAATATCTTTATTATTTATCTAAACCCGGCGGCGAGACCGTTTTTTCCCAAACCATGGAAGAACACAACATCGCCAAAACAAAATATTTAAAATAAACACGGGGTTCCCTGACCGTCCGAAAACCGCAAAAATCAGTTTATCGTCATTCTGAGCGAAGCGAAGAATCTAAAGACCTTTTGCAAAATAAGGATTCCGCTGAAATTTTATTCCCTGAGCCGAGTCGAAGGGTAAAATTTCAGCATAAAATCTTATAAAATTAAAGTATGTCTTCGACAAGCTCAGACAATAAAAACGCAAAATACCGAGGAAAAAATCCTCGGCTTTTTTAAATTTATAAATCCTTTCTTTCTTCTTCGGTAAGCGTCTGAAAAGAATCGGGGTGTTTAAGATTAAAGCGCGTAACATGCTGAAAGTGGACCGGATCAAAAGCATCCTGGCGAATCTGCTGAATAAGCCCGCGAAATTCGGGCAAGTCCTTAACGGCAGTGGCGTTTACCCGGCGCGCCAAAGCCACATCAAACACAATTTTTGAACCGCGGCCAAAATTATTTCCCCTACCGTCGCTATAATACTGCGAAAGAGCCAAAACTCGCGTTCCCAAGAATACCGCTTCTTCAAGGTCGTGAGTCACAAAAAATACGGTCATCTTAAATTCTTCCCATATCTCCAGAGTGAAAATCTGAAGATTTTCCCTGGTGCTGGGGTCAAGCGCCCCGAACGGCTCGTCCATCATCAAAATTTTTGGCTTCATAATTAAGGCCTGAACAATAGCAACCCGCTGCTGCATTCCACCGGAAAGCTCATGCGGATATTTGTCCTTGTGATTCTCAAGGCCAACCCTCTTAAGATATTCCATGGCCTCGTCACGCATTTCTTTGCGGCGGCTATAGCGCTCGAAAATTCCTGTAGAAAACCGCGGACCCAATAAAACATTGTCCAAAACTGAAAGATGGGGATAAAGCGGATATTTCTGATACACTATTCCGCGTTCCGGATTCGGATAGCCAACCGGCTTTCCTCCGACCATGATGGAACCGGATATCGGTCTTTCCTGGCCCAAGATTAACCGGAAAAGAGTTGACTTGCCGCAGCCAGACGGCCCGACCAGGGTGCAAAATTCTCCTTTGCTTACCGCCAAATCAATATCGTCCAGCACCATCTTATCGCCATAGGCCTTATGAACATTTTCAAGGTAAAGAAAATATGGCTTCGGATCTTTGACCATGATTTTCTCCTTAAACCTCTGCCACTTGATACCAGGGATATTTCCGGGAAACAAACTTTTTCAAAATCCAATCCATCGCGTATCCCAAAAAAGTAATCCATAAAACATACGGAATAATTATATCCATGGCCAGAAATCGGCGAACCAAATAAATCCTGTAACCCAAACCATCGGTTGAGGCAATGGCTTCGGCCGCAATCAGAAAAAGCCAGGCGGCACCCATTGACAACCGAACGGCATTAATCAAAACCGGCATCATTTGAGGCAGGGCCACACGATAAACAACGCCCAACTGTGAAGCGCCTAAAGTTAAGGCCTTGGTTATTTGTTCTCTTGGAATTTTTTCGGCTGTGCGCAAAATTGAAATGGCAATAACAAACGATGTTCCGATAAAAACCAGCACAACCTTTACTAATTCATCAACCCCAAATACGATAAAGAGAACAGGAAGAACTGCCAATGGCGGGATAATGGCTAAAAATATATTAAAGGGCAACAACAGCGCTTTCATTCCCGGAAACAATCCCATATTCAATCCGAGCAATAAGCCAAATACGGCCGCCAACGACAATCCCGTACCAAGTCGCTTCAAACTGACAATCGTATCTTCAAGCATAAGATATTTGCCGGTTCGCTGGTCTTCGGTAAATGCCATTCTGTATACCGATTCGACCATTTTGGTCGGAGACGGTAAAAACTTGTCGTCGGGGTTGTCGAGAAGCCGTATATGTGAAGCAATAAGATAAATGGCTATGAGAATAATGAACGGCAATAGTGTTAAAACTACTTTCAGCCACTTTGGCGGTTCGGCATGGAGTCCCCAAAACCACGCTGCACGCTTCATTTCTTTTTCCTGTAAAAGAGCTTAAAATTGACTATTTACTATAATATCATAAAAACCTATCTTGTCAATAGTTACTAAAATTGACAAGATAAGTATTTTATGATACAAATAAAATGTTCTTTTTAAACTAAACAGGCCCAAATACCGGAATGAAAACAGCGGAAAAACAGATTTTCGGAAAAACTTATTGTACTGATAACGCGCGAGACCAAACAAAACCTATTGAAACATGGTTTTCCAGTTCTCCGGAAGGCCTAATGCTTTTTATCATTTTTTATACCAAAGCATGCCGCTGGAATAAATGTTTGGGATGCAATCTGCCCTCGCTTTCGGCCTCAAGAACCATAGACTTCCGCGCGCTTATGTCGCAAATTGATTTTGTCTATCAAAAACCCGAGATTCTCTGTAAGCGCGCCAACATCCGGCAGATTATCGTAAGCAACAACGGCTCTGTTCTTGATGAAGATACTTTTTCTTCAACCGCGCTAATTTATTTCGTCGCGAAAACGAACATGCTCGTTCCCAACCTATCGGTGCTCACTTTGGAAACAAGGATTGAATATGTTGATATTGAAGAGCTTGAATTTCTGGCCAGAGTTCTCAAGGAGGGTGAAACCCCTACCACCCTTGAGATTGCCATCGGGCTTGAAGCATACGATGGCCATATTAGAAACAAGGTATTCAAAAAAGGGCTTTTGCTCAGCCAGATAGAACAATTGGCGGAAAAACTTGCCCGGCATAATTTCCGATTAAAATGTTACCTTATGCAAAAACCGGTTCCGGAAATGACAGACGAAGAAGCAATGGAAGACATTAAAAATGCCATTGATTATCTGGACAAATTGGCCATGCGGTTCGGAATCAAGGTTAACATGCATTTGAATCCAACCTATGTTGCTACAGGAACCGCGCTGGAGGGGGCCTTTAAAAATAATAAATACCGGCCGCCGTATCTTAGCGACGTGACGCGAGCCGTGCGTTTTGCCAAGGGCAAAAATCTTTCAGTGTGCATTGGCTTGAATGATGAAGGTCTTGCGGTTCCCGGCGGCTCATTCTTGCGGGAAGACGACGCTAAAATTGTTGAAATTCTCCATACTTTCAACAACACGCAGAACTTTGAACTGCTCGAGGGAATATAACTAAAATAAAACCCCGGTTCTTCATGAACCGGGTTTATTTATGTTTATTTTTTAAAAAAGAACTACCTCTTTAAAGAACTTACAGTTTGCCTTCGGCGGCAAGCTGCATGTAGGTTGAATCAAACCGGAACTTAACGTTCTTGGCATCTCCCATTACCGACTTGTCCGGGAACTGGATTCCCACGAAATCTTTGGACTTCTTTCCTTCGCCATAAAGCCCGTGGTCAAACGAAAACGTCCGCACGTACTCCATGGTATCTTTTAACTGCTTGCCCTTGGTAAAGGCAACTGCGTCAGCGGCCTTATAAAACATGGCCGTGGTCTTTAACTGCGCCTTAAACTGCGCAAGAGTCGCTCCGGAGTTCTTAGCCATGAATTCGGCAGAGGCGGCAGCAGTTTTGTCGTTAGCGGACATCACAGCCATCGTCTCGTACCAGGCGCCCGCCAGCGCTTTCTTCAGCTTGTCCGGGGCATCGGTTTTCACAACCAGCATATCAATGATTTCACCAGGAATCTGGGACGAATCAAACACCATTTTAGAACCCTTGGCCGTGCGAACTTCCATGAGCATTGGATTCCAGGTTACCACAGCGGCTCTCGAGTCAGAATCACTCAAAAATACATCCTGAATCTGGGCGTCGCTTGTATGCACAAGCGTCATATCTCTTTCGGTCAAACCCCGGCCCTCTTTATCAAGGGCGCGGGCCAAGAGGTAGTGCGACACCGACCCCTCAACAAGCTTGACTTTCCGGCCCTTCAAATCTCTGACATTTGAGCCGTTTTTCAGAACCACGCCATCATTGCCGTTGGAAAAATCTCCAACAACAATCGCGGTAGAATCCACTCCGCCAACTGCCGGCATAGTAAGCGTGTCCATGTTAGTCACGGTGACTCCATGGAACTGACCGCCGGTGTACTGGTTAATGGATTCAACATAATCCGTAAAAAACACCAGTTCAATCTCAATGCCATACTTCTGCGCCCACTTCTTGAGGATTCCTGACTGCTCCATATAACCGTACGGTTCCCAGCCAACGTAACGAGACCAGGCAATACGATACTTCTCCGGCTTAGCCGCTTCAGATAACTTGGGCATCGTGAAAACGCCAAAGAAAAATGTAACGGATAGCGCCAATGCCGCAATCGCTCCAGCAAAAACGAATTCTCTCCGCTCCATTTCCTTTTTCTCCTTTTGGCCGTCCGCCTTTGGCGGATTAGGCCTCCTTTGGTTGTTCCCCCCGAGCTTGTCGAGGGGTTGGGGTTGGGTTTCTTACAAATTACTCAACTTCAATCTGAAGAGAGGGGCGCACCTGATTGCCCTGCTCCATCTTCTTGATGGACTTTTCGGCCTCAACCGTCATCTGGTCAAGTTCGGAAATGGTACGGCCCATGCGGTCAAGCGCTTCAATCCTAAACCGCTCAACATCCTTCATGGCGGCATGAATATCGGCAAAAGCAGACTTGAGTTTATCCATGTCAAGCATGGCTTCCGAGGCCTGCTTATGAATTTCCACGCCCTGGGTTTTCAGAAGTTCGGCATTCTTGGCGATAAGGTCCGAAGTGGTTTTGTTTACTCCAATAATCTTGTCCAGAACAATCCTTTGCTTGGCAAGAGCAAAAGCGGCTGTAACTGCAACATTCAAAGCATTGATGGTTACGGTATTGGCCCTATCCACTCCGCGAACAAGTTCGCGGTTATTCCTGATAATGATTTCATAAACCAGAATTCCCTGCTGATTCACTGCCAGCTGCTGCAACCTGTCCATGACGGTTTGGCGCAGAGTAAAGAGAAGCTCTTCCTGAAAGAATTTTTTCTTCTCTTCATCCGTTTCGGCCTGAATCTTTCCGGCAAGATTCTTATCAACCAGCTGCAAAAGTTTAATCAGCTTTTCAAGCTTCAGAGTCAGTTCCCGCATCTTAATTTGTTCATCCTTAAGGGTTTTGTTGTCCCGAATGAGTTCAAACTTGCCCTTTTCCAGGGATGCCACAATCGCGCCAATAACCGTTTGAGCGCTTTCGTATTTCGTGAAATAGCGCTTAAGGGCTTTTCCAGCGACCGGGGTTCTGCCCATAAGGCGCGAAAGCCATCCGGGCCCGAAATCCCACTTATGAGGGTCAAGCTCTTCCACCTGGATTTTAAGGTCAACCAGGGCGTTGGCAACATCTCCGCCATCAGCGCCCTTTTTGGCCAAAACCCTGACCTGCTCTTTTAGCATGGCGTTATTCATGAAATCAAGCTGTAATTTACGACCGGCGTTCTCAACTGCCATCCTCCGGTCTTCCCGTCCCCTTAAATCTTTAGGATTAATGGTTACGAGTTTTGTCGCGTATTCTTCAGCCTGTTTAACCAGTTCCGGGTCGGATTCGTCAACTTGAATCTTCTCCGGGTCAACCAAGTCAAGGTCTTCTCTTACCTTATTCGGGTCGGCAACCACCAATGGTTTTTCTGCCTGTATCTGAACCATCTCGGGCATTCGTTTTCTCCTTTCCGGCTTTCTGCTTTTTGCAGAATAGCCAGCCCCTTCTTTTTTGGTAGTTCTTGCTACTCGGCATCCCGGGAATATTCCCGGGCCCGCTTGGCAAGCTCTTCAAGTTCCTTACGGGCTGTTTCCAAGTCAACCCTGGCTTCCGAACCTGTTTTCATTTCCATAGCAAGCTTAGCAGTTGTTTCATCAATTTGCGTCAGCGCTTCTTCATTGCGCGCCAAAAGTTTATTGACCAAATTCATCTGTTTATCATACAAATCCCTGCTCTTTTTAATAGCGGCGATTTCATCCAAATCATCCTGTTTGGAACTTTTCTGTCGCTCGAATTCCTTAAGTTTTCGGGCAACATACTCCACATCAATAGCATCAGCGCTTCTCAAAAGATTCACAATATCGCGAAGGTTGTCTAGAGTAGCCAGATACACCTGTTCGGCCGTTCCGAGGTAGCGGGCGTAAGTAAGCTCGCCCTGATTGAGTTTTCGCGAAAGAATTTCCTGAAACGCCTCAAATTTTTCTTTCACCTGAACAAATTGTTCTTCGCCCTGGCGCGCGTATTCTTCCCCGCCTTTGATTTCCCTGCATTCGGCAAGTTCTTCCCGCAAGTTTTCAAGAAGAGAGGCGCGATACTTGGCCATCTCTTCTCTTAACTGCCGGATATACTTGTCGGCCAGAGCATCTTTGCGGACAAAGTAATTAATGGCCCAGCTTCCTGCTCCGATACCAAGCCCGCCCAAAGCCACGAAGGCAAAGACGGGGCTGATAAGGAACGCGGCAAGACCACCCGCAGCGCCCAAGGCAATCGGGTAAAGAGTGGTCCAATGCTGAATGGTTGAACTTTTAACAACCTTCCTGATTGCTTCCTGGGAAAAATCCGCAGGAGTCGGCGGTTTAATAGCCGCCTTTTTTGGGGGGCTAAGACCTGCTTTTTTTGCCGCTACTTCTTTTTGCGAACGAAGCGGTTTATCTTTACCCTTTGAGGGTCCGGAACCGCCAATACTACCGCCTTCCATGCCGCCATCATAAAATTTGTCCATTTTAAAGCATCCTCCTTTCTTGTAGATTTTTTTTATTTGTTTTATGTCTTTTAGAGATTCCTTTCCTCCCCACGAACTACCGCCACCATCTGTTTCGCCAAAACCGAAATTACCACAGCTATCATCCATCACGCCCACCTCCTTTGCTTCCTTCATTTTTTATTTTCATATTTAGTAAACTTCCGATACCAGAGAAATTTCCACGCGCGGAAGGCGGTAACTATAAGTCCGGCTGGATTCGCCTGGCTGTCTTGGCAGGGGCCGTTCTGAACCGAGTCCTACGGCATGAAGCCGATTGGCATCAACCGAATAAGTAACAACAAGGTAGCGGGCAACGCTTTCGGCGCGTTCCTGTGAGAGATTCCGGTTCATAACCGGGTCTCCCTCAATACTGGTATGCCCCTTAATCACAACCCGAAAATTCGGATAATGCTTCAGGGTTTCGGCAACGCGGTCAATTTCTTCTTTACCCTGAATCCCCATGTCGGCCGTTCCTGATTGAAACGTAACCGGCTGGATTTTCAACGTTCCGATTTCACGAAGCGCGTTCCAGCCATCCTCGCCCAAAAGCGCAAACCTTGCTTCCAAAGAATTGGCCGGGGATGATTGTCCCGTATTTTTTGCTCCCGGCGTCGTAAATCCGGCAAAACCTTTGGTGAAAAGTTCCTTTATATATTCTTTTTCGGTCAAACGATACGGGTCTCCTTGAGGAATCGGATTTTTTGCAAAATCTCCGCTTTGCATCAGAATTCGTACGGTTGAATCAATCGTATCAACAAGGCCCTGGTCGGCATATCCGCCGTCAGACGAAATGCCAAACCACTCCTGGGCGTTTTCCGTAAGAGTTGCCCAATGAATGCCTTTTAGGAGCGAATCAACGGCGTTTGCGGAAAGTCCGCTTTGAGCCATGATTTCTTTTTTCAAAAATTCCGGCTCATCGCGATACATCTTCAAAACCTTGAAATAGGTTTCCAAAAGCATTTTAACGACTCCGCTGTTTTTTTCGGAAAACTTTCTATTCACCAACAAAATATCCACAATCAAACGTTCGGTCTGGTCCGTTCCTAAAAGTTTAACTATTCCTTTTTTAGCAAGCGCTTTGGAAACATCCGGCTCCCACAAAATAGCCACATCGGCCTTGCGGTCAAGCAGTTTCTTTAAGGCCTCTTCCGAACCGTTGGTTTCAATTCTTTTATCGCCCTTAGGCAAAAGTTCGGGCACATCAAAGTGTACGACCGCTGCCTTGCCAAGATGATGGCTTGGAGAGTTTGGAGTAAAGGCCACGCGAATATCAGCGCGGCCCTTAAGAGCATCCAGACTTGAAACTTTATCCTGCCAGGCCAAAATCGCGTCTCCGCCTTTTGATTTATCAATTACAACGCCTATAACTCCGGGAAAATCAAAGGGTGCCGCGTTTAAAATATATGAGTCAACCGTAGCCACGGCAAATTCAATCTCACCCTTATAAAGCTTTTCCATGCGTTTGGCATAGTCAGCTTTATCATCAAGGCACTCAAGCACCCAGCCGGAAACGCGCATCCGTTTTTTCATCTCGGATGAGCAAAGTGGAACATAGCCCGCCCAGTTATCCATGGCAATTTTAATTTTACCCTTGGTTTCCCGTGCATCGCTGGTTTTTTGCTGGCGGGTATCATCCCAAATTGGCTTACCAAAGAAAAACCCCACAACTACAAGAGAAAAAATGATAAAAACAGCAATAGCGCTTTTAAGGTTTCCGCTCATACTCAATTCCTCCCTTTGACGCGTATTTAGCGCGTATTTATTATTAAAATGTCAAGTTACACACTGCCTAAATATGTATCACGATAAAAACCGTTTGTCAAGGCACTCCCTTGACTTTTGATTTAAAATATAGTACTTTATTAAACAGGCATAAAATACGCTCTTTGAAAATTGGAGATATGAAACATGACAGATAAAGAATTTGAAGAATTTTTGGACCAATCCGGCTTATCCCATTTAAAGCCGTTCATTTCCAATACGGCCGAGGTTGCTCAAAAACTTTCCCGTATACCAACGGGGGCTGCCAAAAATGTTCCAGAATTGTTGCAAGCGCTTCGCCAAGCCCAGGATAAAATCTCCGAACAAGATGGTGAAATAAAACGGCTTTCAGGTTTTCCTTTAGCGCACGCGGTAGTTATTTTTAGCGATGAAACTTCCGGAGATTCTCCGGTATCGCCACACCCGCTTCTCATTATGCACGAAGGAAGAGTTATTGAAGTTCTGCCTCCGCCAAATAAAAAAATCAAAGCCGGCGACATTGTAAAAATTTCTCCCAAGACAACGCAGATTATTGATGTGGCCTCAGGTCCCCACCCTGGAGGAGTGGCGACAATTCACCGCGTTCTGGACACTTTCTTAAGCGAGGCCAATTATCAGGGCGTTACGCGAATTGTCGTAAACGGAAAATTTGCCAACCAGCTTGAAGCCGGAGACCGCGTTAAAGTTGACTCAAGCGCTTCTGTTATTCTTGAACGTTTGTCGCGGGATGAAGACCGCTACCGTTTTTCCGAGGAAACAAATATTTCGTGGGATGATATCGGGGGACTGGAAGAAGCGAAGGAACAATTGATTGAAGCGATTGAACTGCCCTATAAAGAACCGGAACTATTCGCTTTCTATAATAAAAAACCAATTAAAGGAATTATTCTTTACGGACCGCCGGGTTGCGGCAAAACAATGCTTGGCAAAGCGGCTTTTACCTCGCTTGCCCGCACTCACGACAATAAAGGCATTGCCACGGGATTCTTGAGCATCAAAGGTCCGGAAATTCTTGACCGTTATGTGGGAGCGGCAGAGGCAACCATCAGGCAGATTTTCTGGCAAGCCAAGATGCATGAAAAAAAATACGGATACCCTGCCATCATCTTTATTGACGAAGCCGATGCTATTCTTTATGAGCGTGGAAGCGGACGAAGCTCGGATATTGAGCGAACGATTGTTCCCGCGTTTCTCGCGGAAATGGACGGGCTTTCCAAATCGGGCGCTATCGTGATTCTGGCAACAAACCGGCCGGATGTTCTTGACCGGGCCGTAATACGAAACGGCAGAATGGACAGAAAAATCAAAGTCACGAGGCCAACCAGGGCAAGTGCCGCCACAATTTTTGAGCTCAACTTCAAAAAAATTCCTTTTGCGGAAAATACGAGCAAGCGTGAAATGGCCGAATTTGCTGTTAAAGAACTTTTCTCGGAAAAATACGCTCTTTATGAAATTACGCTTGACGGTTCCCGCGCCGGCGAAATCATCAAGTTCACGCTTTCCAATATGGTTAATGGCGCCATGATTGCTGGAATCGCCGACCAATCTTCCTCCGTAGCATTTCATAGGGATAGAAAAGAAAAAACCAAACAAGGCATTGTGAAAGATGACGTTATCAAAGCAACGGAAAGCATTTTCCGCGAGTCCCTGGATTTGGACCAAAATAAGGAACTGGATGAATACATCCATGATTATCTTGAAAATGTGGAAATCGGCGGAATCAAAAAATTGAAGCAGACGATGAAATAGATTATTATGACCGCGCACCAGAGGTGCGCGGTATTTTATTTTCATCCGCAATTCACCCCCGCAGCAAGTCTAATGACCCATAATGACCAACGGATTACGGCCTACGGCCGCAGGGAATTCCTGCAGACGAAATTAAAATATCCCTGCTATGTGCTTAAGCGCATAGCAGGGATAAAAAAAAGAACTTACGATTAGATATTTAGCCCTGTGAGAGTTTATTATTCAAACTTGTAGAGAATATATCTAAAAAGGAAATAAAAAAGGAGTTCATAATGAACTCCTACTGCTACTGCTTTTCAAAAACCGTCGCGTCAAATACCGGGGACTCCGCCAACACCTCTTTAAGTCCTTGGCGGAGCGAATCCAGGTCGCGCGCTTCCTGGTAAGTCACCCTTCCAGGCTGATTCAGAGAATGCTTTTCACCGATGCAAAATCCGATTGTTGTAAGAGTTACCGGAGAATTCTTTAACATGTAGTTGACGATTGATGTGGGGTCTTCTCCCATATTAGCTTCGCCGTCGGTAACCACCGCCATACGGTAAACACCGTAACCGAGTTGCCGGCGCGCCTGCTCTTCAATTTTCTCGTAAGCAAGCTTGATGGCGCTGTAAAGCGGAGTTCCGCCGTCAGCTTTGAGATTTCCTATCGCTCTCACAAAATCTTCGCGATTCTTCGGGCCCGAACCAAGAGGCACCACTTCACGAATTCCGTCTCTTGAAAAAATGAGAAGGCCGAGATTGGCGCCGGCAGGCACGGTCTTGGCAAACTCCATAAGGGCTTGTTTCCCCACAACCACTTTTTCCTGATTACTTCCGCACGCTTTTTGGCCCATACTTCCCGAATCGTCAACAACAATGTAATAATTTTCAACCAAAACATTTTCTGCCAACTGAACTTCTTTGCCCTTAGGCGCGGGAGTTGGCCAAGCCGTAACATCTTGAAATTGACCCGACAATTTTCCGTTTGAATCAACGGAACCGCTATTGGTTGATTGAGTCGGCGGAGAATCGCATCCCCATACCGCTAAAGATACTGCTAAAGCGAAAATTGGGAGAAGGATAATCTTTTTCATGGCTTTTTCTCCCGTCCTCTTCCTTAAAGCGGCTTAAACGCGGAAGATTCGGCTTCAATCTGGATAATACGGAATTCCACGCGCATATTATTTCGCCATTCCTGCTCGGTCTTAGGGGCGCACGGGTCATTTCCGCACATTCCGTTTCTGGCCTTATCAATACCGTGTCCCACGACCACAAACTGCGACGCGTCTACCGTAATGCCTCTTTTCCTGGCATAAGCAATGACGCTGTCGCGAACGGCATTTGCCCGAGCCATGCTCAAATTCTTGGCCGCCTGTCTGGTTCTGGATAAAACAACATCCGATTCACCGGACTTCTTGCTCTTAAGATAACCCAAGGGATCGCTATGCCCTTCAACAGTAATGACCGCTCCTCCATAAGTAGCGGCAAGATCCACCACCTTAGCAAACGATTCAGCGTAAGATTCAAACGGAAAAGAATTTTGGTTCGGCTGAAAATAAACTTCAAAGGAGAAAAGCTCACCTTCGGTCAAAGTTCCCTGTTTCTGCTTTTTATCAATAACTTTGGCAACTTCGTCTTTTTCAAACTTCGGCGCTTCAACACCGGCCACATCAGAAAGTCCGGCCTTGAGCCGATTATAGTCCCACTTGGCATGGTCCAAAGAAGTGCGCTTAGACAAAAGCCCGATAGCGGCAAAAGCGTTCTGGATTTCGGCAGTGCGTTTGTCAAAGTTACGCAGGTAATTAGGGTCCCCGAAAAACTTCACGTTTCCGCGATATCCCACAAATTCAGCATCGCCATAAAGCCCTTCAGCGTCAGCTACGGCTTTATCGCTATCAAGAAGAATATCGGCAACCGCGGTAAATGCCTTCTTATATTCAACCGCGCGAGAACTCTTATTCTTTACTAAACCCCGAAGCGATTCTTCGGCAATGAGCAATCCGTGAAAAAACTTTTCCACTTCGACCCTATGCGCCTGAAAATAATCGGCCCTAACCGCGTAAACGTCGGCAATAATGCGGTTGGCGGTCTTGGTGGTAAGAAGAATCTTGGCTCCCTTAACCGATTTTTCCGCGCCGGTGCCGACAGCACCGCCCGATGTTAATTCCGTGGCATCGGGGATAATAACCATAGCGGCATCAACGCTTTTATCATTCCGGAGGGCCGCGGCCGGAGTATCATCCGTGCCGGTAAGGTCCTTGGTCCATTTAATGGTTACGTCTTTCATGGAAAGACCGGCATCGGCCAGAATCTTTCCCAAATAATCAACATGCGGGCCATATGCCTGAACGGCGATAGTTTTGCCCTTAAGATCTTTCGCGGTTCTGATATAAGGATTACCCTTGACATCAAATGCCCGAACCGTCAAAGTGTCTCCGCCGTTTGATTCGGTCATTTGATAAACAACCACGGGTCTGGTTCTAGGGTCGCGATGCAAAACTTCAACGGCCATGTTAATCATTCCCATGGTGCCGCGAAGATAGGGTGTTTCTCCGCGCATATACATCTCAACTTGTTTCTTGAAATCATCTTCGCGGAAAAGTTTGAAATTCAGTCCTTCTTTTTCAAAAATGCTTCCTTTGACCGTGGTGCGCGAGTTGCCGTTGGCATAAATAGTGGCAATATCGCCCCCCCAGGTAATTAAGGGCAATTGAACCGGACCACCGGTTTTTACTTCGCCAACCTGGGTATTGATGGCTTGAGACAAAGGCGGAGCATCAACGTACTTTATAGCAGGAGCCGCAAAAACTCCACCAACCAAACTTATGCAAACAACAAGTGCCGTAAGAATTACCAATTTTCTCATTGCTTTTTTCTCCTTGCCCGACCCGGAGGGTTTAGGGCTTTTTGGCCATACCGTCTCAAGCGGAATTAGGCCGTTTTTTAGGTTTTAAAGGTACATTTTCTAATATTTCTAGCCGGTTAGCCGCAATTTTCACAGCATACCGGTTCGCGATTAATTATAATCTAAACACAAAATAATGTCAACCTCTTGACAAGATGGCAATTTATATGCTATAATGAAAATGGCCAGAATGGGGTAAAAGATAACCCCAAACTGACCAACCCAGCTGAGCTGGGTCAACAAAATAGCCCTAAATCGCCAACCGGGGCGAAGGGGCAACTATCATACAACGGAGGCAAAACTAATGTGGAGTAGGGGCTAAATCTCTTTCACTGATTAAAAAATTAAAGACGCGCCCCAATTCTACTACTTCCAACCAAAAAAGCCCCGTTCCTTTTCCATAGGCCGAGCGTTCAACGCTTCGGCCTCTTCTTTTTATAAGATTGTTTATATTCCCGTTTCCAGTCCTTCTTCCTCCTCGTCTTCCTCTTTATCTGCTTCTTTTTTTCTGTTCTCCCAGGCCAGCTTAAATAAACTTTTTATAGTTTCGCTTATCTCATCGGATTCAATTATGACCCCCATCATATCGCCTTTTAAAGATGCCATGCCAACCCGGTTGGCATAAATAAAAATATTGCTCCAAAAAGGAAATTTTTCCTGTTCAACAAACAATTCTTCCGCCATCTCTAAAGGATTTTTAAATCTACCCGCTGTTCTCGTGTAAATTGATTTTGATTTTATGCCCAGTTCTTGCCGCTTTTTGTCAAAACCGGTTTTTTCAAGAATGGAAAAAGTTTTGGGAAGAAGGTCGGCGTTATAAATCTCAAGAATTTCTTTGGTTTCAGAACCCAAAATGTCTTCGGCTATTTTTTCAAACATAGCTTCTCCTTCATAAAATTGAATTTTGGGTTTGCCCGGGGCGACGTTATAGACCGATTTTAGTTCCGGCAGAATTTCCCTGATTTCCCGCTCCCTATTTTCAATCTCTTGCCTTTCTTTTTTTAAAATTTCCAATATTATATCGGGGCTTTGGGCGACAAAATAATTTCTTTTGCCGACTTTCAACGGCCTTACCAGTCCCCTTTTTTCAAGTTCCGTTATCATAACATAAGTGGTTGTCCGGTTTATTCCGGCTTTTTTGGCAATATCCTGAATAGACGCCTTGCCCAATTCCAAAGCAGCCAAATATACTTTGGCTTCTTTATCGGATAGGCCGATTTTTTTTAATTCATTAAGCATAAATCATAAAACCTGAAACATATAACATTGAATATAAGAAACTTAAGATTAAATATCGTCTGCGCGCGGCATGATATAAGTTTCATGTTCCATGTTTCAGAATTTGCCGACAATATCGGAAAGCAAACTTTTCCCTATCATCTCCACCGGCTTTTCCAGACCGAGCAGTTCCAAAACAGTGGGCGCGATATCGGTAAGAACTCCGCCAATCGTCTTTTTTTTAGCTGTAATTTCTTGGGCAGTTCTTTCGCGTTCCAGCTTGAAATCCTTGCCCACCAGAAAAAACGGTACGGCATTTATAGTGTGTTTAGTTGATTTTTCTCCGGAAATAATATCAAGTTTTCTTTCCGCGTTTCCATGGTCTCCGGTAATTATCAAAGCTCCTCCGCTCTTAAGAAGAGTAATAACAATTTCTCCAAGCGCTTTGTCCAGAACTTCAATTGATTTTTTTACCGCGTCAAAATTTCCGCTGTGCCCGACCATGTCGGCATTGGCAAAATTGGCCAGAATAAAATCAAAGGAAGAAAATCCGCCAAATATCGCCTCTTTAACTCCAGCTGCGTTCATTTCCGGAACCTCGTCAAAATGAGCGGTTCTCGGAGAAGGAATTAAAAGCCGTTCTTCGTGAGGATAGGCCTCTTCTTTTCCGCCATTGAAAAAATAAGTAACATGAGCGTATTTTTCCGATTCGGCTATATGAAGCTGATTTAGTCCCGCATTGCTTATAACCTCCGAAAGACACCGTTTTATTTTAAGCGGGGAGAAAGCCGGAAGCGCTTCCAGCCCTTCTTCATATTCGGTCATGGTTACAAGCAAAAAATTAGAAAGGACTGTGCCGCGAACAAATCCGGAAAAATCTTTTTTAACTAATGCCTCGCTTATTTCCCTCATTGAGTCCTCGCGGAAATTAAATGTAATCATCGCGTCATTATGGTTAACGCGCCCTACCGGATTTCCGGAATCATCAACCAGCATACCCGGCTCAATAAATTCATCGGATACGCCGTTTACATAAGAATCGTTAATATATTTGGCCGGATCCCGAAATTGGAACCCTTGTCCGGTCGTTAACATATCGTAAATTTTTTTTATTTTTTCCCATCTTTGGTCGCGGTCCATGGCGAATGTTCTGCCGACAACGCTTGCGATTGTAATAAATGGAAATTCTGCGGATATTTTATCCTGAAGCCGTTTTACAAATTCGCCGCCTTCTTTCATTGGAGCATCTTTACCATCAGTAAGAATATGTAAAAAAACCCTGCCCTGCCGCCAGGGGCGAGCCTCGCTTCCGGCGGGAGCCGAGTCAAAGGGCTTGTCCCGAAAATCCTGCTGTTTTAAAAATTCCATAAGAGCGTAAAGGTGTTCAACATAAGCATGAACCGAGCCGGAAGAAACCATGCCTAATAAATGAAGAGCGGAAGAATTTTTACGAACATGCTCCACCGCGGACAAAAAAGACGGGTTCTGAAAAAAAGAGCCGTCGCGTATGGAATAAATGATTCTCGGCAAATGGTGATAAATCGGGCGTCCCGCCCCGATAGTAAGATGCCCAACCTCGGAATTGCCCGCCTCTCCATAAGGCAAACCAACAGCCAAAGAAGAGGCCTGAACTGTGGTAAAAGGGAAATTTTTTTCAAAAAAACCAAAAGTCGGCTTTTCTGCCGCGGCAATAGGGTTGCCCTTTATTTCTTCCGATATTCCGAAACCGTCAAGAATTATTAGGATGACCGGTTTGTAAGATTGCATAATTGAATTATACCATTTTTAAGTAAATTTTCCTCCAGTACAAGTTTTATTGAAAAAGGGCGGATAATTTCCGCTCGTTTTTAATTTGCAATCAAATATGCAAAACAGATACACTTAAAACATGAATAAGTCCAAAAACATTTCAATAATTATTCTTCATGGCTGGGGCGGTTCGTCAAAAACTGATTGGATTCCTTGGCTAAAAAAAGAACTGGAAAAAGACGGTTTCGAAGTTTTTGCGCCGGACCTGCCGCGAACATTGGCACCTCGCTATAAAGAGTGGATGTCGGCAATTGAGGAAACTTTAAAGCTCGTTTCTTCGGAAAACAAAATATATTTTGTCGGCCATAGCTTAGGAGGGGCGGCCATTCTTCATTTTCTGGGAAATTTATCAAGGTCCGACCTTAGCGCCAAAAAGATCGGACCTTTAATATCGGGGGCGCTTCTTATCGCCTCCCCCATAAAATTGTTAGACGTTGTGAAATTGAATGATTTTTCCAGACGTGAATTTCGCTGGGATGAAATTCAAAAATACTGCCCAAATTTCTCGCTTCTTTATTCCAAAGATGACCCGCTGGTTTCGCCGAAAAAACACGCCGTTCCTATTAAAAAATATCTTTCTCAAAGCAGGGTTCAATTACAAATAGTCAACGGCTATGAACATTTCATTATGAAAAAATGCCCTGTTATTTTGAAAAGCGCAAAAGAACTTTTGAATAATGTTTTGATGTTTGGTAAATAATACATCCTTTAATCGAGAAACAAAAAAAATAGTTAAAATTTACTACAGGGTCTTGACTAAATTTTAACCATTTGCTATACTTAAGCCATAATTCAAATTTGTTAATTTTTGATGAAAGACAAAGGGTTTTACGGCATTATTTCTGAAACCCGGATATAAAGAAAAATTTTGTCATCATTCATTTCCTTGGTATCTAATACTCAAAACAAACAAAAAATACATAAGTTTTGGGCACATCTAAGTGCTCGTGTTTTGAATATTCTCGACCCCAAAACGTTTCTTTCGGGCAGGGGTTTCTAAAACTCATCTCTCATCAATTGAATAATTATGGATAATGCTATTGCGATTACTCTCGTTAAGTTTTTAATTGCCATAATTCTAGGCGGCGTTGGCGGATATTATCTGCGCCAAATCCTGATGCAGAGAAGAAAAAATTCCATTGAATCCCGGCTCAAAAAACTGGTTGAAGATTCAAAGACAGAAGCCAAAGAAACTTTGCTTGAGGCCAAAAACAAAGCGGTAAAAATTCTGGAAGAGGCCAAAATCGAAGAAAGAGAAAGAATGGCCGAGTTAAGAAAAAGCGAAGAAAGAACGGCCAGGCGCGAAGAATCCCTGGATAAAAAAATAATGAGTTTGGATGAAAAAGAAAAAGAACTTCAAGAAAAAATAGAAAAAGTCAAAGCCATAAAACTGGAAATAGAAGAATTTAAGCAAAGGGCGATAAAAGAACTGGAAAGAGTTTCGGGCTTGTCCGGAGAAGCGGCTAAAGAAGAGCTTTATAAAAAAATTGAAAAAGAACACGGTAATGATTTGGCCAAAAGGCTACGGAAATTGGAAGAAGCCGGAATGGAAGAACTTGAACAAAAAGCCAAAAATATCTTAACAACGGTTATTCAGCGCTTAGCCACCTCAACCGCGTCCGAAGTTACCACAACCACAGTTACCATTCCTTCCGATGACCTCAAGGGCAAAATCATCGGAAGGGAAGGAAGAAACATCAGGGCGCTGGAGAGGGCGGCCGGGGTTGAAATTATAGTTGATGATACGCCGGGAGCAATTGTTATTTCCGGTTTTGACCCGGTCAGACGCCATATTGCCAAAAATGCGCTGGAAGCGCTGATTCTTGACGGAAGAATTCAGCCCGCCCGCATTGAAGAAGCGGTTGATAAAGCGCGCGAATCAATTGAAAAACAGGTTAAAGAAGCCGGAGAAACAGCCGCTTTTGAAATCGGCGCCTTTGATTTTGACCCGCGGCTTCTTAATCTTTTGGGACGCCTGAAATTCAGAACCAGTTATGGCCAGAATGTTTTAATGCATTCCATTGAAATGGCCCATATCGCAGGAATGCTGGCAACAGAACTGGGGGCCGATATTCAAATTGCCAAAAAAGGAGCGTTACTCCACGATATCGGCAAAGCGGTTGACCACGAAATACAGGGAACGCATGTAGAAATCGGCAGAAGGATTCTTGAAAAATTCAATGTTGACAAACGGCTTATACAAGCCATGCAGTCGCATCATGAAGAATATCCTTATGAAACAGTTGAGTCCATAATTGTCCAGACGGCTGACGCGATTTCTGCTTCCCGACCTGGGGCAAGACGTGACTCCGTAGAAAATTATCTTAAACGCCTGCAGGATTTGGAAAATATAGCCAACTCTTTTGAAGGAGTTGAAAAGTCTTACGCCATTCAAGCCGGGCGCGAAATCAGAATTTTCGTAACTCCGGAAAAAGTAAGCGATCTTGAAGCCAAAAATTTGGCCAAACAAATAGCGGAACGGATTGAAAACGAACTAAAGTATCCCGGTGAGATAAAAGTGCATTTGATTAGAGAGCTAAGAACAGTGGAATATGCAAGATAATTTTACTTTAAATCCTAATTTCAAAAATTTGCCCCCTCGGCAAATTCCCGGGCTTCGCCCGTCGAAAAAGCCAAATAGTTGGCTTTCGACCCAAATTCCCAATAATATCAAAATTCAAAAAAGATGGAGTTTTGATATTTGAATTTTATTCCATCTATACAATACTAAGTTAAACCCCCCATAAATTATGCGAATTTTGTTTTTCGGCGATATTTTCGGAAAGCCCGGGCGCGAAGCGCTTAAATTTATAATTCCTCAATGGAAAAAAGAATATGAGCCGGATGTAATTATCGCTAACGGCGAAAACATGTCGCATGGGGCCGGAATTTCCGAATCCGCCATAAAAGAACTCATGTCCGCGGGAGTCCAAATAATTACCGGAGGGAATCATACCCTTGAAGGCAAAAATGCTTCTAATTTATTAAATGATGCGAGTTTGCCATTATTGCGTCCGGCTAATATGTCTTCTGAACTTCCAGGCCGCGGATTTGGCTTCTATAGGATTGGGAATAATCCCCTCGACCCTGCTCGGGGCAGGGAATTAGGAATTATGGACGGACCAGAAAATGCCAATTTATTAGTTATAAATCTAATTGGCCAAGTGCATATGCGCTATCAATACGATTCTCCATTCAAGGCAATCGACGAAATTCTTCAAGACCCGACCTTGAAATCCGAAAGGTCGGGCCTTGTTAAAATAGTTGACTGGCACGCCGATGCTTCATCGGAAAAAATTGCTTTAGGATGGTATTTGGACGGACGGGTTTCCGCGGTTTTGGGAACCCACTCCCATACTCCAACGGCCGATGAAAGAATTCTGCCCAAAGGAACCAGTTTTGTGTCTGATATCGGCATGATTGGTCCGCATAACTCCATAATCGGACAGGAAATTTCAGCCAATCTTGAACGCTTCATCAAACAAATTCCAAAAAAGGTTGAGGTAGCTCCCGCGCCCCCTTATGAAATAAACGCGGTATTTTTAGAAACTGACGAAAAAACAGGAAAAACAATAAAAATACAACGGATAAGAAAAATTATTCACGAAAATCTTGCCAGAAACGAATAAAAAAGCCCGCCGGACTTGCCCTGAGGTTTTCCTCGAAGGGTGTTTTGGCGGGTAAATATTCTTACGCAAGTCCTCAAATAGAGGAGGGGTGTTTTCCGAAATAGAATAGATACAGCCGGTAAAAAATTGTTGCAATGAAATTATGAAAAAAATGAACAAGAAAACAGGCAATAAGTCCAAACTTCAAAAAAACATAAGCAAAGACAAAAGATGTAAGAAATAAAGGAATAAATTTTACAGCGCGACCAGTGCCCTTGTAGTTAAATATGTGTAAATAGGCAAATACGGCATTACTAATTAAAAGCAGGATATAAAATTGTATTCCGGTCCAACGGGGAAGAACCCCCAAGAAAAATCCTCTGAATATCAATTCCTCTGAGGCCGCCGTAAAGACGAAAATCAGCAGAGTTTTGAAAAAAGAGTATTTGTGAATGTCATCCAGCACCTTTTTTCGTTTTGGCGAACCGATTGCCAGACCAATTATATCATCAGAAACTCCCGAGAACAGTATCCCAAATATTCCGATAAGTAGCAGTATCGAGGCATCCGCCAAGACCAAAGTTACAGATGTTATTGCATTTGGTTGTGCGAGGACAAAACGAATAAATTCTGTAAGAAGCTTTGATAAATCCGAAGAATTGAAGTAAAGGCCTATAAGTAAAAAAGGTAACACCAAAACACTAAACAAAAACCACTCTTTCATAAAAATGGACAGGGACTTTCTTTCCAAGCGCCTTCTCCGGCAGTAAAATGTTAAGTTACTTGTTTTTTACTATAACAATTCTATAAAATTAAGTCAAGTTAATTTTGTTGCATAAATACTTGTTTTTTACTAACATTAACCCTAATAGCGCATAATCCCCGTTAGAAGTTCGGCAATGCCATAAATCCGGTATAACAACATAAAGCGAAGCGGCTTGCGCCTTACATCATAACGCAACAAAATTACATTTTATTTAGACTTCTAACGGAGTAAATTGTGGATAAAATCTTGTTTAAATCAACTTTACCGCATAAACACTCACTTTTTAAAATCAATGAAAAACAGCTATAAATCAAAAAACCGCTTAAAAATTGGGTTATAATGGTGTATTATGTGTTTATCATTAAAAATCAATAAATGGTCGATATATAACAACCAACAACTAATAACCAATAACCAACAACACGTGTTGTAAGTTGTGGGTTGTGAGTTGTGAGTTACGAAGTATGGTAATGAAATACGACAAGAAATGGCTTGCCGAATGGGTTATGAATAAAACCCAGGGCACCAAAAAGGCCTCCCAAGAATTGGTTGACGGACTCTTTGATGAAATCACTAACGCCATGGTCAAGGGAGAGCAGGTAAAAGTCGCCGGATTCGGAGTGTTTAAGGTTTCCCGAAGGGCGGCCAGAGAAGGAATCAATCCGCGAACACAGGAAAAAATCCAGATTGCGGCCAAAGTCGCGCCGAAATTCCGAGCCGCCAAGCAACTAAAAGAAGCAGTCCAATAATATTTTTTCTCTAGAAAAAAATAAATGCCCCCGAATCTTGGGGGTATTTGTTTTACTTTAGGGTTTTAATATACGCAACAAGGTCGCTTATTTCCTTATCATTAAAATGTTTCCATGGAGGCATGCCATTTGAGGGCGCGCCGTTCCTTATTTTTTGTGAAAGAACACTATTGGGCAAATTCTGGATTTCCGACAAAGTAAGGTCTTGTGGCTTTTTAGGAAGCGCTTTAGCGGCTCCCCCATCTCCTTTGCCGCGAACGCCGTGACAAGCAACACAGTTAGTTTGAAAAATTTTCTGGCCATTTTTAACGCCGGGGTCCATATTGGGATTAAGAGCCAGCTCTGCAGATTTTGTATTGTTTACACTACCTGCATCTCCTGAACTTTGACCGTCACTGCACCCGCCAAAAACAAGAATATAAAGAATTAACAATACGATAACGGCAATAAACACTAAAATTTTAAGAGGATTCCTTTTATCCTCGCCGCCAGGCCCAGTTCCATGCATTTTTTCATCTCCTTATTTATCAAAGATAACAATTAATAAGTAACAAGTAAAAACAGCCACGTCAAAGGCCATATCTCTCTAATCATTCTCTAATTTCTTCGCTAATAATCTCTAATCTCGAATTAGCGATAATTCGTGATTAAATTCGCGATTGATTAGCGATTATTTAAAAGGGATTCTTAGCCCCTCTTACTTCAAAATGCACATGGCAGCCGGTGGAGTTTCCGGTGGAGCCGACTTGCGCGATGGTTTCTCCCTGGGGAACAATCTTGCCGACCGTAACAAAAATTTGCTTCAAATGCGCGTAAAGAGTCTGCACCCCGTTATTGTGAGAAATAACAATATATTTTCCGTACCCGCCGTTCCAGCCGGAATTTTTAGCTATCAAGATGGTTCCTTCGGCTGAAGCAAAAACCGGCCGACCGCAGGAAGGCACGGACGCATCGGAATTTACTAAATCAACTCCGTTTTTACCGTGAATTCCCCGGGAACGCCTGGCATTAAGAATCGGTTTCATAAAAAAACCTATAAGATTCGGCAGTTTAGATAATGTTGCGGCAGGCGCTTTGGGAGAAAAAATAGCGGGAGAGCCAACCAATTCGCCGTCAGGAATTATTATAATTTCTCCAACAACAAGATCTTCTCCTGAAGAAAGGCCGTTAAAAACCATAATATCGGCAATGTTCCCGTCATACCTCTTAGCAATACCGGAAACCGTATCTCCTTTTTTAATTTCATGCCTTACGCCTGAAACCGGCAAAATAATCAATTTATCACCGATTTTTATGCGGCCGGAATTCGATATGTCATTCGCCCAAAGAATAGTGTTTACAGTTACTTCAAAAGAAGAAGCAATACTTGAAAGGGTATCTCCGAGTTGAACTTCATAAACAAATATGGCATCCTCTCCCCCGCCAACTCCGTCCCGCATAATTCCCGTGGGGTTTGTATAAGCCAATAAGGCGCTTTCTTTAATTATTGCCAGAGACATATCTCTAAAACCATTGCCGGGCTGAAACAGCGGCAAAAAAGAACCCAATACAGAATCATTTTGTTCAAGAACAGAAGAAGCGTTAATTTCATTAATAAAAACTGGTGATTTATCATTATTGCACCAAAAACAAATATAATCAAAAAAACCGGCATTGGCTTCGCGCGGGTGAAAAAATAAAAAAAGGCTTAAAATAGCCAGGAAACTTGAAAATGTTCTTAAAAAAGCTAAAAACTTCTTTTGGGAAAGAAGTATTTTTGCCGGGTTTTCTTCAATTTTACCGAATTTTGAATAATTATTTTGCTCTTTTTCCCAACTCGGGGGCTTTACAATCATACAAAAAAGCTAGTATTTATGCTAAAATCTAAGATCGGAGTTTATTATTCCCTACACCTACCAATTATATGATTTTATAGTATTTTGGCAAGTTGGATATTCACATCGTTATCATGGTATAGAGTTTAGGAACTAAACGCTATACGCTAAACGATAAGTTTAGAATTTTGAATTTTTGTTTACGATATGCTTTTATTGATATGAACCTCATTAAATCCCGGCATTTTATATAAAAAGGGCATAAGAGCTAAAAAATATGAATTATAAAGAAATTAATAATAATATTGATGTATCTAACGGGGTGAGTACAATTCTTAACCAACTGAACGATAAGCAAAAAGAAGCTGTTCTGGCCATTGAAGGGCCGATTTTAATAATTGCCGGGGCCGGCTCCGGCAAAACCAGGGCCTTAACCCATAGAGTGGCATACCTTATATCTAAAGGGGTAAGGACGGAAAATATCTTGGCGGTAACATTTACCAATAAGGCCGCTCAAGAGATGGCGGAACGAATTAACACGCTAATAACCAATAACCAACAACCAATAACCAACAACACGCTATTTATAGGAACTTTTCATTCTTTTTGCGCCAAAATTTTAAGAAACGAGGCGCTAAACCTGAAATATACTAAATATTTTACCATCTTTGACGATAGTGATTCTATGTCGCTTTTAAAGGAGGTTATGAAAGAACTAAACATAAATTCCAAACAATTTCCCGCGCCAATGATAATGAACATTATTTCCGGTCTGAAAAGCGAACTTATAGGACCAGAGCAATATGAAGGAAGAGATTCAATTGAGCCGTTTCCCAAAACTATTTATAAAATATATTCGCTTTACGAAAACCGCCTTAAAGAATCAAACGCCTTTGATTTCGACGACCTCATCATGAAAACCGTGGAGCTTTTCAGGCGCTACCCTAAAATTCTCGAAAAATATCAGGAGCGTTTCCGCTATATACATATTGACGAATACCAGGACACCAACACCGCTCAATATGAATTAACGCGGATCCTTGCTCTGAAACACAAAAACCTTTTCGTGATAGGAGACGACGCGCAGTGCCTTCCCCAGGGAACGCTGATAGAAACAAAAAACGGCAGGGTGCCGATAGAAAAAATTAGTCCGGCCGACAAAATCAGATCGGCTACCGGCTTCGGTAAAACAACGCTTTCCAAAATAGTTAAAATCCATAGACGCAACGGCAACGAGTTTCTAATGCGCGTAAAAACGTCTTCTGGTAAAAGTTTGGCTATAAGCGCCGGTCATATTGTTTTTGCAAAATTAAAGCCGGATCCCAATATTTTTTATGTTTATCTTATGGAAAGAAAGGACAAGGGTTTCAGGATCGGCCACACCCGAGGAGTAAGAATGGGAAGCAAAAATGGTCTCCGGGTTATTAAAAACGGAATTCGGCAGTGTCTTAATCAGGAAGGAGCCGACAAAATCTGGATATTAAAAACAGCGTCAACAAAAGAAGAAGCGGTATTTTATGAACAGCTTTTGGCATTCACTTACGGAATTCCGACAACGGTTTTTTACGATAAAGGAAGGAATATGCCGTTAAATCAGGCCTCCATAGATTTACTATTTTCTAAAATTAATACGCGGCAAAGGGTCGAACGCCTATTTTCTGATCTATCCCTTTCAACCAATCATCCCCACCACCGGCCAAGAGGTATTACCCGCAACACCGCAGGGCTGTCTTTACGTTATCGTGCAACAATAGATGTTTGCTTTTTCGGCGGAAGCCAAAAAAGCAAACGGGCTGAATGGCATGGCCACAGAATTGCCCTTATCAGCGGATCTAATAAACTAAAGAGACGGCTTAAACGCTTTTCGCTCTGGACAATACGGCAAGCTAAGACGGATAAAAAATCCTGGAGGATAGAAACGGCCCGACAAAAATACGAAGATTGCATAGAATTTGCTAAAAAACTCGCCTCTGCCGGTGAATTGGAAATTCATGAAAAAGCCCGGCTCTCGAACAAAAAAGATTCGTTCGATCTCATGCCCGCGTCTCATCTGCACCCGGGAATGGCCATTGCTGTTTCTCGCAACGGACAAATAAAAGAAGAAACAATTATATCGATATCAAAAAAACATTATCGGGGAACACTCTATGACCTGTCTGTTGAAAACACCCATAACTATTCAGCCAACGGGATCGTCGTGCATAATTCGATTTATTCCTGGAGAAACGCCGACTTCAGAAATATTTTGAATTTTGAAAGAGATTGGCCGGACGCAAAAGTTATTGTGCTTGATGAAAATTACCGCTCAACAAAAACCATACTGGAAACGGCTAACTCGGTTATTGCCCAAAACCTTCTGCAAAAACCCAAAAATCTTTGGACCAAAAACTCCGAAGGAGCAAAAATAGAATATGTTATCCTGCCTGATGAACGGCAAGAAGCCGGATTCGTTGCCGAAAAAATACAGGAATTGCTTAAGGGCGGGTGTTCGTTAAAAGATATCGCCGTGCTTTACCGCACCAATGCCCAGTCGCGCGCCATTGAAGAATCCTTGCTTGAAGAAAATATCCCTTATAAAATAATCGGCGGAATAAAATTTTATCAAAGAAAAGAAATAAAGGATATAATCGCTTATCTGCGTCTTTTTTTAAATCCCAATGACCTCGTGTCTTTGAAAAGAATAATCAATGTGCCGGCCAGGGGCATCGGGAAAATTACTTTTCTTAAATTTCTTCAATCAGGAAATAAAATATCGGGGGCCGGCAATTTAACAAGCCGCACGAATGGATTTGGGCAAAATGCTGATATTACGCGGATGAGTCCGCTGAACAACGCTGATTATAACAGTAAAGAACAATCGGCTATTCAAAAATTTGAAAAAACAATCGAGGAGCTTCGGGAATCTTTAAAATCGTTAACCCTGCCGCTTTTTATCAAAGAACTGATTAAAAAAATAAAATATGAAGAATATCTTGAAGAATCTTTTCTTGATTTTGAAATGCGGGTTGAAAATATAAAAGAACTCCAAGGCCTAGCCAGACGCTTTACGGAGAGCGAGCCAATTGAGGGACTTGCCAAAATGCTTGAAGAAATTTCGCTGGCGCAAGACCAGGATGAAATCAAAGAAAAAAATAATTTGCTTCATCTTATGACCCTGCACGCGGCCAAGGGGCTGGAATTCAAATTCGTATTTATCACCGGAATGGAAGAAGGAATTTTTCCTCACACAAAATCAATGTTTGACCCCTCTTCCCTGGAAGAAGAGCGCCGGCTTTGTTACGTTGGCATTACCAGAAGCAAAGAAGGTCTTTGGCTTCTTCGAGCAAACCAGAGACAGCTTTGGGGAGACATTCAAAAAAACATTGAATCGCGATTTTTAAAAGAAATTCCGAAAACCCTTCTTAATATTGCCGATTTTAGCGGCGATGAATATGACGATGACGAAGGCGAGGAAATAATTTTTTGAACAGAAAATTATGAGGATAGTGCTAATTATTTTTCGAGCTTGTCGAGAAAATACATTAAAGTAACTTCTTGATTCGCTTTCAGACCGTCTGAGAATGTCATTGCGAGGGAGCGAGTTCCCTCGCTATGCTCGGGACAGGCTCCGCAATCTCAAAAAATGGCTTATTCAAAAGATTGCTTCGCTCACGCTCGTCGCTCGCAATGACGAAAAGAGGGTTTTCGTACGGGTCTGTTCGCTCGCTCGAAAAATAAACAACTCGCAGTGATTTTTGAGATGTATTCCAAACAGTCAAACAACAGATGACATACGATAATGAAAAATATTATCTAAAAGCCGGGAAAGCATCGGATTTCAACAGGAATAAAGATAAAACTCTTTACAAGTTTTTGGAAATGCTTCCCGGGACCCTTGCCTGGGGCACGATTTTTGGAATTGTCCTTATATCCGTTTTTTTTCCGCTCTTTGCCAGTTTTTTTATAATTACCTTTGATTCATACTGGTTGATAAAAACCGGATTTTTATCTTTTCATCTCAGGGCCTCTCACAAGCAGATGAACAAAAATCTTTCCATAAATTGGCCGCAAACACTCGATAAATTAACTTCCTCCGAATATAAAATTGAAGTTCCGCACTGGTCAAACATTTATCACTTGATTATTCTGCCGTTTTTTAAAGAACCTTACGAAGTTATTCGCGATTCCATTACCGCGATTTTAAAAAGCGATATATCCATAAAAAATAATTTTATATTGGTTTTAGGCATTGAAGAAAGAGCCGGAAAAGATGCCCAAGAAACGGCGCAAAAACTTAAAGAAGAATTCGGAGAAAAATTTTTCAAAATTCTCATTACAATTCATCCTGACAATATTACCGGTGAAATCCCTGGCAAGGGCGCTAACGAAACCTATGCAACCAAAGTGGCCAAAGAAGAAATTATTGACCGAATGAACATACCTTACGAGCATGTACTGGTGTCTTCGTTAGACGCGGACAGCAATGTTTTCCCTTCTTATTTTTCCTGCCTTACGTATCACTATCTAACCGCGGAAAAACCGACGAAATCTTCATACCAGCCCATACCGATTTATAACAATAATATTTGGGAGGCCCCGGCTTTTTCTCGGGTGGTTGCGACTTCCGGCACTTTTTGGCAAATGATGCAGCAGGCCAGGCCCGAACGGCTCGCGACTTTTTCATCCCATTCCATGAGTTTCAAGGCGCTGGTGGAAATGAATTATTGGCATACCAATATTGTTTCCGAGGACTCAAGAATTTTTTGGCAATCGCTATTATTTTATGACGGCGATTACAAAGTTGTCCCGCTTCATTATCCCATATCAATGGACGCCAATGTTGCCCCGACTTTTTGGAAAACCGCAAAAAACGTTTATAAACAACAGCGCCGCTGGGGATGGGGAGTTGAAAATGTTCCTTATACTCTCTTTGGTTTTTTAAAAAATAAAAAAATACCTTTCGCTAAAAAATTGTTTTTTTCTTTCAACCAACTTGAAGGGTTTTGGGCTTGGGCAACCAATTCTTTTATTTTGTTCTTGCTGGGCTGGCTTCCGCCGATTCTCGGCGGCAAAGAATTCGGCTCCTCGGTTCTTGCCCATAATCTTCCTTATGTTACGCGCATTATCATGACTTTGGCCATGTTCGGACTTATTGCATCGGCAATTATTTCAACGTCCCTTCTTCCTCCGCGTCCTACAGGACACCACGCGCGAAAATATTTTTGGATGATTCTTCAATGGGCGCTTGTCCCTATCACCATCATATTTTTCGGCTCAATTCCCGGGCTTGAAGCCCAAACCCGGCTCATGTTCGGAAAATATATGAGCTTTTGGGTTACCCCCAAATATAGGGGTAATCCAAAAGCCGGCGAGTAAATGTGAATAATTTCATATTTATAAGCCATTGAATTTGCCGAAAAAATAAATTTTTGGGTTACACCAAAAATAAAAAGACGCGCCAATCAAAACGCGCCTTTTTTCTAAATAAAAACTAACACCTAATACCTGAATAACGTTCCAATCCTTATAATGACCGAGGCAAGAGAATTGGTAATAATCAAACGATAAACATCATCAACGTGGTAGGACTCCGAAACAAATGTGAGAAGCGAAGAAACCAAGAGGAGTATTACCCAAATCGCGACAAATACTTCTCCAAAAACCCTATGAGGAACCAGTTTGCCGGTTCGTATCCGCACTTCTTTTAAAACAAGATAGATACCGATAATTCCGAGATATGGTTCGGAAAGCGAATCTGCCAGATGGATCATGGTTTCCGGTATATAATCCTGCAAAAAGAAACTGACAAGAATTACCGCAAGATAAGCATGGGTTACAAAGCCGAAGAATACGTAAAGGATATCAAGGGAATGATTTTTTACAAACCCAATAAAGTTTTTATGACCGCATTTAAGAATGGCAAGAATATCCCCGCCCTTACATTCCAGGTTCTCCATACCCCTGCATTCCGAGAACCATTTTTTTTCTTCAAAGATTCCCTTGAAGATTGTAGAAATTTTTCTCCAAGTCATGGTCCCTTGCTCCTCTTAAGGATTCAAGTAAAATTTAACATTTTGTCTTAAATCCTTAAAAAAGCGTAGAGATCTTGACGAATCAAGAAAAATTCTCTCAAATGCTATTCTTTTTTGAATGTACCGAATATTTTATTAACAACCTTTCCCACTTGTTCTCCACATCATCTTAACAAAAAACCCCTCATTTTTTGGTTGAGAGGCCCTTAACATGGCTAAAGTGTCGTTATAAGACCTAATAAACAAGTCGTTTATCAGGGGGATAAGATAAATCAGCGTTATTTAAAGCCATTTATCCCTCCTCTCTTCTATTATAACACTGCCTATATCTTGACGCAAATGCCGCCTATTAAGTTATGTCGTTTTACCAATTACAAAACCTATTATTTTTTCCTACTAAATTTTACACGCGCTTCGCGCGGCAGAAACTGAACGCTCGGGCGGGCAAAAAGGAAGGGGGTTGGGGGGGAAGGAATCCATTCGCTTCGCTCAGGACAAGCTTTTGCCCGCCCTCGCTTTTCCGCCGCCGAATTTCGTGCCAGTGAAACTGGCGCATCGCCATCAAAAAATGTAATTTTTCGATCTAGTATTTCCGGCTCAAAGCGTAAAAAATTACACCAGTCCAAATAGAAAAGATACCGAATAAAAGCACGACGGCAGAAAATGCGTACGCGAATAGACCGAGATTCAATGCTGTTATAAGAGTGGTTGCCGTAATCCAAAT
>Ga0075937_107_pt1 | contig 48368 bp, 44 predicted proteins | sample RifGroA2_FD_67946 | JGI IMG/M metagenome (GOLD analysis project Ga0075937, IMG submission 67946) | Parcubacteria bacterium GW2011_GWA2_42_14
ACTTTTGCTGAAAGAAGGGGTTTATCCGGAAGGATTAATTACCGGATTTTTCGGCAATCTTACCAAACAGGCAGTTATTCGTTTCCAGGAAAAATACGCTGATGAGGTTCTAAAACCGCTTGGTTTAACAAGCGGTACCGGCCTGGTAGGACCGTCAACCAGAGCGAAGATAAATCAGCTTCTAAAATAAATCCTAAACTTAAAATCCCGAACTTAAATAGCTCGTTAAGCAAGTTAAGTGAATTAAGTAAATTAAGCTTAATCGGCTTAACCCGCTTAATTCACTTAAAAAGCCGCAATTGGATCTTTCCACCCTTCATCCCCATCATAAACGCAGTATCGTTTATATTATAATAGGGTTTTGCCTCGGCCTTGTTTTTTGGTTTTTATTGCCGCAGCTCTTTCTTAAAGAACCGACTACTGTCCGTTCCGAATCAAAAATTCACGCTTTTCATAATCCGGATTCAAACCTTGAAAAAATACGCATCAGGGCTTTTTATGTTGTTCCCCAAAATAAAACCGCGGATGCTGTTTCCAACTGGAAAGAGTTTTTAGAAACATCCTTGGCAAAAGCCGCGGAGTTTCATAAAATTCAGTTTCGCGAAAAATCGGCTCTCAACTATGATATTTACCCGGAACCGGTGATACTTGAAAAAAATAATATTTTTTATGACACCAAAACAACAAAATACGGAAATCCCAAAGCGCTGATTGGCATAGCCAATGAACTGGAAAAACGAGTTTTTAGAAAGGATGGAGATTTATACAATGAGAACTTCAGTCAAAGAAGCGCATCTGAATATCCTGTTCTAGGAATTATATATGAGGGAGTGGGCGCGGCCGGAGGAGTAATATACGAAAGCGAACTTGAATCAACCGTAGAGATTGCCAAAAAACTTGGCCTGCCGGAATCGGTTATTTATAAAGTTGATGTGGAATCAGCTGACGGATTTTTTATACTGTCGCGCACATTCTTGACTGATGCGGAATATCGCTTTAATGGCGTAACCAATTTTTATCACGAATTCGCCCACACCTTCGGGCTTCCGGACGGCTATGACCTGGAAACAGGCGTTTCCAGTACTTTTGACATAATGGGAGAGGGGAGAAAAAAACCGATTGAAATAATGTATCTGGATAGAAAGTTTACGAGAGCAATGGGACTCGTTGAGTAACTAACAACTAACAACCAACAACCAACAACAATATTGTTGTAGATTATGAGTTGTAAGCTGTAAGTTTTTGAATTCCTTAAAAGAATTTATATTTGATATCTTCTTCACTGGCGGCCGGCTTCGTAATAAGCTCTTTTTTATGATTGTGGCCATTGCCCTGACCCCGCTTGTTTCGGTAAGTTTCCTTTCTCTTTATACCAGCACCCTTTCCCACAAAAATGACGTGGCTATAATTGAGGACAACATTTTGTTCCAGAAATCCGTTGAAATCCAGAATTTTATCGATGAAATATTAAGCACTTTTAAAATTCATTTTAACCTTCCCTTGGAACAGCTGATTGTTAAAGAAGACGAAGAAATAACCTATGCTGTTGCCAAAAAAGATCTCAATAATATTCTCCAATCAATAATGGAAGAAAACTCTTTTATTGAAGAGACGTCTTTCATTGATGCCTCAATATTGCGGGATAAAAATGAACCCACTAACGTTTATGGGCTGGAGGTTGCCAAAGTATCTAAAAATGGGGAAAACTCCGAGGCTTTCAGCAGTTTAAAAAATTTATCTTATTTTCAAAGCGCCGCCCGGGGAAAAGATTATGTTAGTGAAGTTTTTTTCACCGCCAAAGGCCCCATGGTCATCATAGCCAGCCCTGTTCGAAACGATATGAATAGGATAATTGGCGTATTGACCGGACAGGTGAATCTCTTAGGAATTCAAAAAATCGTATCTAGGACGCAATTCGGCAATTCCGGATATCTTTACGTGGTTGACCGCGAAGGAAGAATTGTTGCTTCCAGCCGCGAGCGGGGCTCAATAAAACCAACAAATCTTTCCGGTCTTGCTCTTATCAGTGACGTACTTTTGGGAAAAGACCGCCTTGGAATAGAAGGACAGGGTCGTTTTACCAGTTTTTGGAATGAACAAGTCATTGGAGCTGGAAAAAAACTTCGTTCGCTTGATCTCTCGCTTATTGCCGAATGGCCCGTATCGGATGTTGACAGTTTTATCAACACGATCAGGAATTATATGATACTTTTTTCGGTTATAACCTTGCTCTTAATTCTGGTTTCCAGCATTTTTATTTCGCACCGGATTGTGCACCCGATTGAAATTCTTGAAAAAGGAGCGGAAAGGATTGCGAAGGGTAATTTTGAAGAACCGGTAACGATAATAACTAGAGATGAAATTGAACGGCTGGGAACGGCGTTTAATTCCATGATGATGGGCTTAAAAGAGTTTCGGGCACTAAAAGATGAATTTGTATTTATCGCCGCGCACGAATTAAGAACTCCGGTAACGGCTATCAGGGGGTATCTTTCCATGATTGAAGACGGAGACGCCGGCCCGGTTCCGCCGAAAATAAAAGAATATCTTGACCCGGTAATGCAATCCAATATGCGTCTGGTTACCCTGGTTAATGATTTGCTGGAAGTGGCCAGACAAGAAGCCGGCAGAATAACAATTCAAACCGCCAAAATTGATAATTTGGGCATGTCCATTAGTGCGGTAATAAAAGAATTAAAACCGCTGGCCGATAAAAAACAAATAACCGTTCTTTATGACGACAGGGCTGTAAAACCGGTTATGACTGATGAATCGCGCCTTAAAGAGGTAATGGTAAATCTTTTGTCCAATGCCGTTAAATATACTCTTGGTTCCGGAAAAGTAAGCATCTGGCATGATGTTAGGGAAAATATGCTGGTAACGCATGTAAGGGACTCGGGCATCGGCATACCCAAAGAAGCGCAAGCAAAATTGTTTGAGAAGTTCTATCGGGTACAGGATGAGCGGTTACGCAATGTTACCGGCACCGGCCTCGGGCTTTTCATTATAAAACAGCTGATTGAAAGAATGGGAGGCAAAATCTGGTTTGTGTCAGAACCCGGGCAGGGGACAACATTTAGTTTTTCCCTTCCCTTAGCATTTTAATAAGTGTAACTGCAATAAACTTTTTCTTTTTTATCAAACATTGGCGTCTCGTATAAGCGGACGTGATTATCCGGGGGATAATCACGGCGGATACGCTGATTTACGCGGATAAATTCGTCATTCTGAGCCGCAGCGAAGAATCTCTTACTTGCCGCAATGCGGAGTTAGTGAAGTCCGACTTCAATGTGGACAAAAAAATAAAAATATTGTACTTTGTGGTTTAGTATTCAAACTGGTCTACGATTAAATCCTGGCTATCGCGCAAAATCACCCGGTCATGCTTGGGGTCAAAAAGTTTTTGAGAGCGGTTGAGAAAAATATGCCAGGTATTTTTCATGAAATTTTTGTCATTGCGGTAATTCTTTACGCATCCGTTATAGCTTATATTCTGCGAAATATAGGTAATACAGTTATTACCGATTCTTCCGGAATTTTCAAAATTAAACGCGGGGATACGGCAGGATGAAAGAGAAGAAACAAAATCTATGCACTCCCCGGAAAGCCCTAAATCAAGAAACCGGGAACGAATCTGGCCGGATGACTGATAGTCCATGCAGGAACCGTTTATTGGCGGCGTAAGTTGATAATATTGGTTAAGATAACCCGTACAGCCGTTCTCCCGAAAACTCATTCCTAAATCGCTTGAACCGGTTACGGCATATATTTCTCCTCCGGAAGGCAATAATATATCAACCGCATCGGCATCAATATAAGGTATATTAAATGCTTTGGGAATCGCGTACTTCTCTTTTTTGGAATTTTCAATTGTCCAGCCGGTAATATTAACAGCTATTTCTGTGGAGCCAAAACCAAAATAGCCGCCGTTTCGCAAAGTTACATATTCTTTTTTGGGGATGTCCGACGACCTATCAACATTGGAAATGAGAATCGCTCCTTCATATTGGGAATAACCGGGTTTAGTTGCTCTTGACTGGGAAACCGAAGGATTAATTGTTTTGGGTAAAGATGGCAGAGATGGAGGAGTACTAAAAATATTGCCCAAACCCAAAAAACTCCTGCCGCTTTGAACCGGCTGGGGATTTCTTATCTCGCTTGAAGAACCAGGCCCTGTGGCAATTGGCCCTCCGGAAGAAGAAAACGGAGAAGAACCGGAAAAAGTCACGGCCACAATCGCGATAACGCCAAGCACTAAAATAACGAAGACTAAATTGTCCATATTTCAACCAATAACTTGCAACTAGCAGCCAACAACAAAACGTGTCGTGAGTTATAAGTTGTTAGTTATTAGTTAGGATTGTTCCATTAATATCTCCATATCCATTCAAAAACTCTTTAGCCGTCATTTCTTTTTTTCCTTCCGGCTGTAATCTTAATATTCCCAAATACCCCTGGCCGGTTTTTACGAAAAGGCGCCTTTCTTTAATTAAAACTTTCCCGGAAACATGGTCATCGCTCAAATCGGCGGTTTTTTCAACACTCGCCTCAAGCAATTCTAATCTTACCTCTTTTTTACCTTTTTTCCAAAAAGTAAAACTTCCCGGCCATGGGGCGAGTGCCCTTATTTGTCTTTCAATTCCATCAGCAGATTTTGACCAGTCAATTCTGCCGTCTTCTTTTTTTAAAATTTTGCTATAGGTGGCCTTAGTTTCATCCTGCGGTATTGGTTTAATTTCGCCATTTATCCATTTTGGAATAGTTTCTACAATCAACCCAGCCCCCATTTTTGATAAAATTTGCGATAACTCTGACGTAGTCAATTTTGCATTTTGTATTTTGATTTTTGAATTTTCGAGAATTGGCCCATGGTCCATCTTCTCATCCATTAATATTACGCCAACTCCTGTTTCGGTATCACCGTTCAAAATCGTATATTGAATAGGAGAAGCGCCGCGCCAACGCGGGAGAAGCGACGGATGTATGTTTAGCGCGCCGTATTTTGGAATATCCAGAATTTCTCCGGGAAGTATTTTGCCGTAGGCGGCAACCACAAATAAATCCGGATTTAAACTTGTAATTTGAAACACGAAATCTGAATCAAGTTTATTTGGCTGTAGTATTTGGACATGTGCATCCCTGTTTAGTGTTTCATGTTTCATGATCCATGATTTAACCGGCGGAGGGGTAAAGATTGCTTCTCTTCCGATCGGTTCGTCGGGATTTGTAATGACAGCAACAACGCTAAATTTCCCAATTAGCGCTTCAAGCGGGTAAAGCGAAAAATCCGGATTGCCAAAAAAGATGATCCTGGGTAGAGTTTTCACGCGAATTATGAATTATGAATTATGAATTAGGCAAGCTGAAAACTATTTCCATAATTCCTAATTCTTAATTCCTGATTCATTTTTTGGTATATCAATAAACCTTTCCACTTTATCAATAAATAATACCCCATTTAGGTGGTCAAGTTCATGTTGAATTACTCTGGCATAAAATTTAGAGGCCCCCCTGATAAACTTTTTTCCGTTTTCGTCATAAGCTTCCACCGTTATTTTTTCACTGCGGTTTACGAATCCGAATTTACCCGGTACCGATAAACACCCTTCCGGGTATTCAATTTTGCTTTTGGAAATCTTTTTGACAACAGGATTAATATAGATAAAATATCTCCAATCTTTTTTCCTTTCAATTCTTTCAACTTTATTTGTATCATTAGTATGCATTTGTATATTGGCATCGCTGTCACGTTTTTTGTTGTCAACATATTCCGCTTCTTCTGATACCAGAAAAATTTTAAGCAATTCTCCGACTTGAGGCGCGGCCAGCCCAACTCCGTTATCGGTATTTCTCAAAGTTTCCTTCATTTGCAAAATTAGCTCCTGCATTTTAGGGCTTTTTATTTTATCAACAGGAACTTCCTTAGCCACTTGACGAAGCACCGGTTTGGGCGATATTACTATAGATAATTGTTTTAACATCAGTAAGGCGACCCGAATGACTCAAATATATTAAGGTATTAGGATCATTAGAGTAAAATGCGTATATTGAGAATATTGAATAATTACCAAAAAGTTATTTCCTAAGCATGTCGAAGGATAACTTTTTGGCTTATTAGTGTAAACCCCTTGACTCGCTTCGCTCGCTCAGGGAATAATTCACCAGACTCATACTAAAATCGCTTATTTTAACTTTTAGTGAGATTTTCTCGCTTTTTTTCTTTTTATTTCTTTATTATTCTTATTTCCATGTCTCACATTCTGTTTTCTTTCCAGCCTTCGCAATGCTCCGAAAAAATACTTGCCCCGATTCTTGAAATCAAGGTCCTTTTTTTCTAAAATACTCCTTGTCAGGGCGCGTAAATCAGGTTCTTCATACATTTTGGCAATACCCAAATAAGCGGCGAACTTTTTCGGCTCAAGCATGGCTTTGGATAAATCATCCGCTAACACGTGTTCTCGCGAGTGGAGGTGTGTATTCCGCTTTTTTATGGAAAATTGAATGCGTGCGGTTTCCGACATTGGTTCTACTATATCAAAAAAAGGCCCTTAATGAAAGGCCTTGAATACCGTAAGTATCGGAAGAAAAACATATTTGGGTTTTTCAATGATGCGGCGAACTACATATCCTTCAATATCCTTATCTTCTCCAAAAATAACATAAATTACAACCTTGTAACCCATTTTTAAAAGATGTCTGGCAAGTTCCATATCAACCCCGTAAAGCATGGCAAATTCAAAATTATTCCTTGAAATATAGCCGGTTTTTTCTAACTCTATTACCCAATTTACCAATTTTTTGTCATGAGTGGCAATTTGCAGATAATATCCTTTTTGAGAAAGGGCCTGGACTAATTCCTTAAATAGTATCCTTACGGCTGATGTTCTTTTTAAAATAATATCTGCGGATTCCGAATATGCCCCCTTGCATATTCTAAAAATAGGTCTGTTTTTAACTTCACCGCGCTTATTAACCTTATCAAAAATTTTTCTTAAGTATGCCTGAAGCACATTGCCAACCGGATGCCTGCCGCCTATTTCCGAAATAATCTCATTGGTTTTTTCTTTATATTTATCTTCTTCTTCATCAATCCAAAGGGGGACGCCCGATTCATACATTTTTTCAACCAAAGAAAAAAACATTGAACGTGTTTTTCCGCGATGAAAATTTTGGTTAAACAGCCCCATTTGACCAAGTTTTACTGAAATCCCCGCCAAAATCTTTTGTTCTCTTATTCCATCAATAAGTTTTCCATATACCCTTATTGATTTATCTCTTATTTCCGGAGAATCTCCGTGGTCTCCGGCATAATTAAATAGGCAATGAAAACCTTCGGTATTCAAATTCTTGCCAAGAAGCAGTGCGTCTTCTATGCTTTTGCCGGCAGAAAATTTTTTTGCCGCAATTCTCGTCATACTGGTGTGATAAGGGATTTTAGGCCAGATTTTGAAGAAAAAAAACTTCAGAAGATACCTCATAAAACCCTCGTTTTCAAAGGTCATTTTTTAAAATTATACAATATTTACCAATTTTTGCAATATGACGACCAAACCGTCTGAAAACTGTAAAAAAGTGCTTTTGTCATTCTGAGCGAAGCGAAGAATCCCGTGTTTAAGCCATTTTCAAAGACAGAGATTCTTCACAAAATTCAGAATGACAGTTTTCGGACGGTCTATCGCTAAAACTTCAATATAAAACAATTATCTGGTATGATGAGTTAATGAAAAAGCGGGTTTTTATTGCAATTAAAGTTCCGCCTGTTCTGGAAAAAACCGTTGAATTATGGCAAAATAAACATGGTGATTACAATGTCAAATGGATTAAGGCATGAAATCTCCATATAACCCTAATCCCTCCTTGGTACGTTGATGAAAACCAATTGCTTGAGGTGTATATATGAAAAAAAATCAAGTAATACATTTTATCGGCATAGGCGGAATAGGCATGAGCGCTTTGGCTAAATTTTATTTGTCGGAGAGTGCGAAAGTCAGCGGCTCTGATTTGGAATTTTCGGAGATTACCGAGGAACTTAAAAAAATGGGGGCGAAAATATATACAGGCCCGCATAAAGCATCTAATGTTCCCAAAAATGCTGATTTGGTCATATATAACGCGGCCATTGATAAAAAAAACCCTGAAGTTATCGCCGCGCGAAAAATCATAAAAAATATAACCACCCCCGCCTTATCACGTGATATTAAATTTAGCAAGAAAAACTTAAGGTTTCCATTAATCCCTATGGTAAAACCGAATAGAATTGGGGAAGATAGGGGAGTAAAGCGTTATTCAGAAGCAGTAGGAGAGCTTACTAAAAAATATTATACCATTGCCGTAGCGGGCGCCCACGGAAAAAGCACTACCACGGCCATACTCGCCAAAATTCTTATTGATGCCGGACTTGACCCGACGGTTATCATAGGAACAAAGGTTAAGGAATTCGATAATCATGCCCCGAACAACACTGAAGGGTCCAATTTCAAAAAAGGCGATTCAAAATATTTCATAATTGAAGCTGATGAATATGCCGCTTCGTTTTTGGATTATAAGCCGGATATAGCCATTATAACCAATATTGACAAAGAACACCTTGATTTTTATAAAAATGAGGATAGGGTCAGAAACGCTTTCAAAAAATTCATGCTCAATGTTAAACCCGGAGGATTTCTGGTGTTAAACAATGACAACAAAAATGTCTTAAAATTAGGACTTGAACTTGCAAAATTAAAACGTTTTCAAAATAAAATTAAATGGTTTTCTTTAAGAAATAAGGCGGTAGAAAACATTAAAAATATTCTGCAAATTCCAGGGGCGCATAATATTTCAAACGCTTTAGCGGCCTTAAGAGCGGGGGAGATACTGAATATTCCGCAGAATGATATTTTAAAATCCGTTTCCGGATACGGAGGTGCGTGGCGGCGTTTTGAATATAGGGGAAGCATTAACGGCGCAAAAATATTTGACGACTACGCGCATCACCCAACCGAAATCAAAGCAACATTGCTGGGAGCGCGCGGCCATTTTCCCCATTCCAGAATTTGGTGTGTTTTTCAGCCGCATCAGCATCAGCGGCTATCCTTATTATTCAATGAGTTCGCCCTGTCTTTTGATTCGGCCAACGAAGTAATCCTACTTGAACCGTATGAAGTAAGCGGCCGCGAAAATATGCGCTTCGCGCATCGCGGACACACGCGGACAGAACGCGAGCATACGCAGAAATTCACGTCTTTCAATCTTGCAAAAAAAATTGATTCAAGAATGAAAAATAACGTGTATTACATTCCATATAAATCCGAACTCGTTGGTTTCCTTAAAAAATATACCGCATGGGGAGACGTTATAATCATGATGGGGGCGGGAGATATTTGGAGGATAACCAAAGAATTGATATAATTATTAGGGTATAGGGTTTAACGAAAAACACTAACTACTAAACACTACATACCTATTTCGATGTCTATATTAATAAAAAAAATATTGATTATCATAATATCGTTTGCAATTATTGCCGCAAGCTTTGTCGGCGGTATTTTTGTAGGATTAAACAAAAAACCCACGATTGAATCCATTACCAGTGTAATAAGGAAAACTCCTGAAATTTCTACATTGGGCCAGGTTCAGGCCGGAACCGACTTCAATCTTTTTTGGGATGTGTGGTCTCGCCTTGAAGAAAATTTTGTTGATAGGTCAAAAATTGAACCGCAAAAAATGGTTTTTGGAGCAATTGACGGCATGGTAAAATCATTGGAGGACCCGTACACGGTCTTTTTGCCGCCCGAGGAATCAAAACGGTTCAACGACGATATCAAGGGAGAATTCGGGGGCATTGGCGCGGAAATCGGCATTAAAAAGGGAATTCTAACCATTATTGCTCCGCTTAAAGATTCACCGGCAGAGAAAGCGGGGCTTAAAGCCGGAGATAAAGTTTTAAAAATAAACGGAACGTCAACTATTGACTTAACTTTGGACAAAGCGGTTTCTTTCATTCGCGGATTAAAGGGTACTGAGGTGGTTTTAACAATCGCCGCCGCTGACGATTTGGGCGACACTAAAGAGATAAAAATTATCCGGGATACGATAAAAATTCCCGTTATTGAAACAAAAAAACTGGATGAAGGCATATTTTATATCCGCCTTTTCAATTTCAACGATAATTCAACCGCGGAATTCAAAAAAGGACTGATGGAAATGCAGAATTCCGGGGCGCGAAAACTGATACTTGATCTAAGAAATAACCCCGGCGGATACCTGAACGCCGCCGTTGATATTGCGTCTTGGTTTATACCCGCCGGAGAAATTGTTGCCCGGGAAAAAATGGCGAACGGAGAAGAACTTATCTATCGCTCATATGGTTATAGATTTTTGGAAAATACGCCTGTAATCACGCTCATAAACCAGGGCTCGGCTTCGGCCTCAGAAATCGTGGCCGGCGCCTTAAGAGACCAGCGCAAAATTAAACTAATCGGCGACAAATCATTCGGAAAAGGCTCGGTTCAGGAACTGGAAAAACTGCCCCAAAACGCTTCTTTAAAAATAACCATTGCCAAATGGCTTACTCCGCAAGGGCACTCCATAAACGATTCCGGCCTGGAACCGGATATTAAGGTTGAAATAACCAAAGAAGATAGTGATAATAATAAAGATACGCAGCTGGATAAGGCGATAGAGATTATTAAGGGTTTGTAAAAACTAAACTCGAAACAATATTTGCCAATTTTTATGAAGCATGGAAAGAACTGTTTTAAAAATTACCGGCCGAGTGCAAGGCGTCTTTTTCAGGCAAACCGCCAAAGAAACTGCGCAAAAACTGGGGATTGCCGGTTTTGCAAAAAATGAAAATGATGGTAATGTTACTATTGTTGCTGAAGGGAAGAAAGACAAACTTGTTCAATTTATCGGCCTTATAAAACGCGGGTTTGATTATACCGAAGTAAAAGCGGTGTCAATGGAGTGGGGGAGCGCAACAGAAGAATTTAAAGATTTCAACATATTTTGATAGAAAACGGATTAAACTTTTTAAACGGGTTAAGCTTATTTGCCTAATTTACTTAACTTGCTTAACTTGCTTTAAATTTATGAAAGTTATTTTAATCCGGGACGTAGAAAAACTCGGAAAAAATGGGGAAATAAAAAACGTCGCGGATGGATACGCGCGGAATTTTTTATTTCCCAAAAAAATGGCTATGCTTGCCGGCGAAAAAGCTATAGCTGAAATAAAAAAACAAAAAGAACGTGAAGGTAAACACAGGGAAGAAGATATCCGGAAATATAAAGAACTGGCCGAATCATTGCAAAAAATAGAAATCATCATGTCTTTAGAAGTAGGAAAAGAAGGCCATGCTTTCGGTTCTGTCAGTAAAGACGATATTTTTGCCGAACTGAAAAAAAGGAAATTGCCAATTGAAAAAGAATGGATAGAACTGGAAAAACCGCTTAAATCAGGTGGGGGCTGGGATATCAAAATCAAACTGCCGCATGGAATAGAAGCAACAATAAAAGTGATTGTGGAAGCGAAAAAAGAAGAGAAGAAGAGGGGAAGGCCCAAAGTTATTAAATCCTAAATTCGAAATTCTAAATCCTAAACTTAAATAGCTTGTTAAGCAAGTTAAGTGAATTAAGTAAATTAAACTTAACCGGCTTAATTTGCTTAATTCACTTAAAAAACTGCAATTGGGATTTATTTAGAATTTAGATTTTAGGATTTAGAATTTAATTCATTCATGTCTAAATTCATATTTATATGCGGTGGGGTAATGTCCGGCATCGGCAAGGGTGTAACAACGGCCTCCATTGGCCGTATTCTTAAATCAAGAGGATATCGCGTTACCGCCGTAAAAATAGATCCCTACATTAATGTTGATGCCGGAACTATGAACCCGATAGAGCACGGGGAAATTTTTGTTACGGAAGACGGCGTGGAATGCGACCAGGATGTCGGAAATTACGAAAGATTTCTTGACCAAAATATACCTAAGGAAAATTATATGACCACCGGACTTATTTATCAGACGGTCATTGAAAGAGAAAGAAACATGGAGTACGGCGGAAAATGCGTAGAAACGATTCCGCATATTCCGGAGGAAGTAATAAAGCGGCTTGACCGCGCCGCCAAAAAAGCCAAGGCGGATTTTACCTTAATAGAAATAGGCGGAACCGTGGGGGAGTATCAAAACGCGGTCTTTTTGGAGGCGGGCAGGATGATGAGGCTTATGCGTCCTAAAGATGTAATTTTTGTTCTGGTTTCTTATCTCCCTGTTCCTAAAATGATAGGAGAAATGAAAACAAAACCAACGCAATACGCAGTTCGTTCCATGAATTCCGCCGGAATACAACCGGATGTTATCGTCGCCAGATCAGTTATTCCTCTTGACGGACCAAGAAAGAAGAAAATTTCCATATTCTGCAATATTGCTCCCGAAGACGTAATATCCGCGCCGGATATAAAATCAATTTATGAAATCCCGATAAATTTTGAAAAAGACAAGCTGGGTTACAGAATTCTTGCCAAATTCGGATTAAAATACAGGCGAAAAAACATGGCAGATTGGGAACAATTGGCCAAAAATATAAAAAAAGCTAAAAAACCGGTAAAAATAGGCATCGTCGGCAAATATTTCGGTACTGGAGATTTTACCTTGGCCGATTCTTATATTTCGGTAATTGAAGCGCTGAAACACGCCTCCTGGTTTCATAACCGCAAACCCGAATTAATATGGCTCAACGCGGAATCATACGAAAAAACCCCGGGTTTATTAACCGAACTTAAAAATTTCAACGGCATTGTGGTTCCCGGCGGATTTGGAGCCAGGGGAGTAGAAGGAAAAATTAAAACCATTGAATATGCCAGAAAAAATAAAATACCGTTTTTGGGGCTTTGCTACGGGCTACAACTCGCCGTGGTGGAATTCGCCAGAAATGTTTGTGGGATGAAAAATGCCCATACTACCGAAATTTCTCCGCGCGCAAAGTACGCGGTAATTGATATGCTTCCCGAGCAGCTTGCCAATATTAAAGAAAAACGCCTTGGCGGCTCCATGCGGCTAGGCGCTTATACATGTGAATTGGCGCCCGGCACAAAGAGTTTTAAGGCCTATGGAACAAAATTGATTTCCGAAAGGCACCGCCATCGCTATGAAGTCAATAATGATTTTCGGGAAAAACTTGAAAAAGGAGGAATGATATTTTCGGGAATCAATCCCGAAAGGAATCTAATCGAAATTATTGAGCTTAAAAATCATCCGTTTTTTGTGGGAACGCAATTCCATCCGGAATTCAAATCTCGTCCGTTAAATCCCCATCCTCTGTTCAAAGAATTCATAAAATCGGCTATAAAAACAAATTAAACCGCGCTTTATTGCGGCACTAGACCTATAGATAATTTAACTCACGCGAATCAAAAACCCCTTCTTATTAAAGGGGGAAGTTTTTATATTTTAAGCCTTACGGCTAACCCTTACCTTGCCGGACACGCCCTTCTTCATTTTTTGCGTTTTTGTTTTAGCCGTTCTTTTTTAAGAACTGTTAATCGCCTTCATAACATTCACCACTTTAATAAATTTTCTTGTTCCGTCAAAACTTGTCTTATGCCTGTCTTGAAACTTTACAAATCCGCTGTCTATGGCATATAATGTATAATCGCGTCCAAGTTTTACATTTTGTCCGGGAACGAACTTGGTTCCCCTTTGACGAACCAAAATATCCCCCGATTTTACGGATTCTCCGTCATATTTTTTAACCCCCAGATACTTCGGCTGGGAATCACGTCCTAATTTAGTTGTACCGCCGGCTTTTGTATGTGCCATATTTGTCGAAATTTTGAGCTCACATTGAGCGAAAAAATTTCGCTACAAATATGAGCATCCTCCTCTAATTTTGCCATAGAAAAATGTTTTTTCCGATAATACGCAAAAAACCATTCACGGATATGGGGCGCGGGCGCGAATAGCGCATCCCTCATTGCGCGAAGCGCCCCACCCACCGATTTCAAGGGCAAAATTAGGGGAGGATAACCATTTTACTATTAATTACCTCTATGTTATACCACCTCTATAAAAAAATCAAGTCATGGCTGGAATCTAATCAAAAAGACCTATTTTTGGCCGCAACCATTATATTGGTCAGCATAATTAGCTTTGGATTTGGTAGATTGTCCGCGATTTGGCCGGAAAAACAACCGATACGAATTGAAAAAAGCCAATTAAGCGAGTTAAGTGAATTAAGCAACGACGGAAACGACAAGCTTAACCCGCTTAACCAGCTTAATTCACTTAACCAGCCAAATGGCAAATATGTTGCCTCCAAAAACAGCACTTTTTACCATTATCCCTGGTGTCCGGGGGCGCAAAAAATAAAAGAAGAAAATAAAATCTGGTTCCAGACAAAAGAAGAAGCGGAAAGCAGGGGATACAAGCCGGCAGGAAATTGCGACGGATTATAAAATTTATAAGAACCTCTACCCATTGACACAAAATTTTAATTGTTTATCATTATTTCAGTAATCTTAAAAAGACGGGGTTAAACAAACAATAATGAAAATACTTACCCGCACAAAATTTGGTAATCCAATTCTTCGACAAAGGACACAACCCGTGTTTCTTAAAACAGCTAATAAAAGTAGATTTCAAAAATTGATTCAGCAGATGTTCTATACAATGAAACGCGCCGGTGGCGTGGGGCTTGCTTCGCCGCAAATTAATAAACCATTACAAATGTTTGTCGTAGAAATCAAGAAAAGTAAAATCAGACCCGAGGTCAAACCCCTAAAGAAAACAATTGTTGTAAATCCCAAAATTACAAGTTACTCTAAAAAATTAGCCAATGACTGGGAAGGTTGTTTAAGTTTACCGGCAATACGCGGTCTCGTACCGCGTTATACGGATATAATTGTAGAATTCTATAACCAATTGGGTAAAAAACAAATTATGAAATTAAGCGGTTTTCAAGCACGAGTTTTCCAGCATGAAATAGATCATCTAAATGGTATTTTGATAAAATGAATGACCTAAAAACTTTAATGACCGTTGATGAATTCAAAAAACGGATTTTGAAAAAGAGCGCGTTGAAAAGCAAATAGCCATTTGCGAAAGTCGGAACTAATTACTCCGGCTTTTTTATCCTCCCGCCTATGTTTAAGCGGGAGGATTTATTTTCTTCACGGAAACCCTTAAAGCCGTGAACTCTTTTGTTTCAATACCCAATTCTTTTATTTTTTGCTGTATTTCCTCCGGCAATGACTTCATTAATATTTTAAGTTTTTTCTCATCCGCGTCCAGAATTTCCGGCCATTTTCCAATGGGTTCAAGAATCTCGCGGATTTTGTCAAAATTATATTTATAGCGTGTTTGCAGGGTTTTGGAAATATAACCATTATCTCCGAAAACCCGCGTTAAATTTTCCTGTTCCATATAATTTTTAATTTGGGCATGAAACTCGGCAATTTTATCTTCTTCTTTTTCAACATTCTTTTTTAATTCAAAATATTCTTTGATAATTTCGTCGATTTGTTGCTGGTTATAAGTTGTTGGTTGTCGGTTGCGGTAAAGGTGTCTCCACGCCGGACAAACAGACCGATATGAGCAATAATCACAAAGCGGGGAGGGGATTGGTTCAAATGTTTCTTTTTTTTCAAGTTTATTTCTTATTTGCCCAATCGTATCTATAACATCATTCTTGGTCTTCTCAATTGAATCGGCTGTTCTTGTTGAAGTAAGCTTTTCGCTGTGCTTTAAAAAATATAAAGATACTTTAATCTGTTCCGGTTTTAAATGAGGCCACTTTTTTTGAACTCCCAAGCTATAAATTGACAGTTGTAGGTCGTTATCAACCGATTCCTGAGACGGCAGGCGTTTGGATGTTTTATAATCAATAATTTCATAAAATTCATCCGGTAGTTTATCAATTCTGTCTATTTTTCCGGAAAGGACATGGGTTTCCTGTTTTTTTTCATCAACCAGCGGAATTTCAAAGCGGGATTCCAGATCAATTACCGAAAAATTCCAGGGAGCGTTTTTTAAATAAAAATTTTTAAGCATTTTCAATCCTTCCCCAAAATAGGCATTACGGACAATTTCCGTTTCAAAAATACTGTTTTCGGCCGGAGGAAAATTGCTGCGATAAAATTCAATAACCTCATCCAGAGTGGGGAAGAGCGGGGTTTTTTCAAACATGAACTTAAGAGAACTATGAATCAAAGTTCCAAAAACCGCTTCTTTGGACTTCTTAGAAGGAACCCTGTCTATTTCCTGAAATTTGTATTTTTGCGGGCACTGTTTATAGGTTTGTAGTGCCGAATATGAGGTGCGCATAAAAGATTACCTTTTGTAACTTATAACCTACAACCCACAACTAACAACTTATAACAATTGGTCGGTCATCCGTGTTGTCGGTTGTTGTATAGGTTGTTGGTTTAGTAGTAGAGGAGTGGTCTTTTTATTTATCTATATATTCGCGCATTATACCTTTTGCGACTATCCATAGCATCTATTATATTACGCCCCGGATTTAATACTCTGCAAAAGCTGAGTCAGCCATAAAAATGCCTTGTAAAACAAACCGGTAATAAAGCTAAAAAATTTAATTATATCCACTCCGGTTATATCCCTTATATTATCATTAAATCCGGCGAATATGTCGTTATTAATCATATCCTTTGGGTTAAATATAAAAATTTCAATGGATATAAAATCCTTCAGTTTTTGGAATAAATCATTCGGGCTAAAATTAAACGAATCCGTAGTGCTTGCCGAACTTGGCGATAATTGCCCGATATCGGAAAAAACCGCCTCAACGCCATATGCTGATGTCAAAATCATCGCAATGATTATTCCAATAAAGAGAATGTTTCTTTTATTTGGTTTCATGGCGGAGTAAATTAAGTGAATTAAGCTGTTTAAGCAAGTTAAGCTTAATTTACTTAATTAACTTAACTTGCTTAACAGGCTTACTGAAATTTTGAATTTAATATTTTTTTATATTTTTAAAATTATAAATAGTCCATCGGGTCTATAGAACCCCCATATGGCATCGGTCCGCAAACTCTGCTTTGCTTAACTTCAACCGTGCGCGAATCATAAACCGTAAAATGAACGTGTGAACCCGTAGTAAGGCCGGACCTGCCCATATATCCGATGAGCTGTCCTTTTTCCAATCTGTCACCCACGCCAACCTTTATTAACGATAAATGTGTATAAAAAGTCGCAAGATTATTTTCGTGGTCAACTAAAACATATTTTCCGTAAGCGCCTCGCGGGCAATAGTTATCCGTATTTCCGATATAAATCACTTTTCCTGGATACGCCGACACAATCGGAGTTCCATAAACATTGGCAATATCAATGCCGTTATGGAATTTATAAAAATCCGAACGCACGGCAAAAGAAGTTCTTCCGTAAAACTGCGAAATCCTGCCATCTGCGGGCTGGTTGAAAAATCCTTTTATTGAGAGCGGCAACGATGATGGGTCAATTAAAACACGTAATCTATCTTCAAGCTCTTCCAATTCCTTAAGGATTTCTTCTTCTTTGGCCTCGGTTTTTTTAAGCAGCTGCTGATACAATTTCTCCTGATTTTTGGTGGAGGTTAGAATCTGCGTTTTTTCTTTTTGTTGTACCGCTTGAAGCACTTTTTTATCGCCCAAAACACCCTGCAGGCCCGCCAACTCATTCTTTTTATCCTCTTCGCTTGTTTTTTTTGATTCCAGTTCAGCTTTTAAAGATTTCAATCCGGAAAGATATTCTTTGAATTTATTCTGAATCAGGGTAAACTCGTTAAATCTTGTCAAAAGCGAGGAAAGCGAAGAATTTTTTATGAACATCGCATAATAACCTTCCTTATCTTTTTCATAAATAAGCCGAAAAATTCCGGCCATCCCCTGTTTTCCTGATAAAATTTCATTCTCCTTGGCCGAAATTTCTTCCCGCAACACTTTAATTTCAAGATTGGCTCTGGCAATTTTTGCTTCGTTAATTCTTACTTCCGAATTTATATTTTTAATGCTTTTTTCAATAGACGCTACTTGATTGGCCAGTGTTTTAGACGTTTTTTGCGTTTCAGTAATGCTTTGCTTGAACTGTTTTTCCTGTTCTTCAAGTTTTTGAATTTCCTGGTTTTTAGCCTCAATTTCTTTTTTTAAATCATCTATGGTGGAAGCTCCGGCTTTAAAATAAAAAGCCGTAAAAACCATCAAAATAATGGCGGTAAACGGGATAAATCTTTTTTTTAAAACGGGCCTCATACAATGATTATAACAAAAATTACCAAAAAATAATAACCCTTACCGCAAATGGTACGATACCAGACAAGCCGTCTAAAACCGCAAAATCCTATTTTAAATATTAAGTTAAACTTTATATGGCTTTAGCGTTAATGCTTACGATATATGCGAGATTTGTCATATTATAATTTCATAATATATCCTTATCAGGGTTTCCATACTAATATGCCTAGGCATATAATGGAAATCTTAATAATTAATAAAATAGCGTTATTTCATAAACGCATTCATCCTGTAATTTTTCTAGTTGCGGTTTTTAATTTTTTTAAAGATTCTTCCTTTCCCAAAATTTCCATAATTTCAAACGGACTCGGAGACGCTTTTTTGCCGGTTAAAGCGACCCGCAAGGGCCACAAAATTTCACCTTTATCCCCTTCCCCTATTTCCTCTAAAAATATCTTTTCTATTTCAATTTTTGACTTTAAACTTTTAACTTTTAACTTGATTATTTCTTCCGCGCGTTTTAATGCCGCTAATACCTTCTCATCATTCATATCTTTCCATCTGAGCAGGCCTTTGTTATAAGCAGGGGCGCGGAAAAAATAATCAGTCCTCTCCCCTATCTCGGACAGCTTCTTTAATCTCGGCTGTTCCAATGCCAAAACTTTTTTAAGATAATCGTTTGTGATTTGTGATTTGTGATTTGTGATTTGAAGCAAGCCGCTTTCTTTTAAAAATGGCATGGTCAATTCCGCAAGTTCTGAAAGCGGCTTACGACGAATATATTCTCCATTCATCCAATCAAGTTTCTGGATATCAAAAATAGCTCCTGCTTTTTGGACATTTTCAATTGAAAATTCTTGAATAAGTTCTTCTTTGGTAAATATTTCTTTATCCGTACCGGGATTCCAGCCAACAAGCGCCATAAAATTAAAAAGTGCTTCCGGCAGGTATCCCTGTTCCCGATATTCATCAACCGATGTCGCGCCGTGTCGTTTGGAAAGTTTTGAACAGTCGGGACCAAGAATAAGCGGCAGATGCGCATATCTCCAAGGCGGTACAATATCGCCGAACTCATTAGTTGTAGTCCAACCCAGGGCTTCTGCTATAAGCAACTGTTTGGGCGTATTTGGAATATGATCTTCTCCCCTGATGACATGAGTTATCGCCATCTCGTGGTCATCCACAACGACCGCGAAATTATAGAGCGGTGTTTCAAGATTTTTTGCTATTGAAAAATCACCAAGCAGTCCTGTAAAAAAATGAACTTGATTTCGAATTAAATCCTGAAAGGTAATTTGATGATTTGACGGTTCCGTTGGAATTTTAAATCTAATAATGGCGGATTGACCAGCCGCCTTTTTTGTTTCTGCTTCGCTTTGTGGCATATCGCGAAATGAGCATAAGTGAAAAAGCGGCAATTTCATGCTCATTTGCTCTTTCGCTTCGAACTTGAGCTCTTGCTCAGAATGAAAACAATAAAATGCCCTACCTTCATCCAAGAGTTTTTTAATATATTTTTTATACGACGCGGTTCGTTCACTTTGTCTGTATGGCGCATGGGGACCGCCCGCCTCGGGACCTTCATCAGCATTAATGCCGAGCCACTGCAATCCCTCCAAAATATTTTTTTCAAATACCTTATCAGAGCGTTCAATATCAGTATCTTCAATGCGTAATATGAATTTCCCGCCGTATTTTTTTGCGAATAAATAATTAAATAGGGCGGCTCTTGCTGTGCCTATGTGTAAATTACCGGTAGGACTTGGCGCAATACGGCAACGAACACCGCCTGGTTTGATAAATAACGGCATGAATCATGAACCCCATTACAACCAAAATGGCGCTAACTATCTGATTGTAACGGGTAAGTAATTAAAAAATAATTATAATAATTATTACAAATTGGTTGTAACGGGGTGAATCATGAATCATTGTAACCTTGTATAATGTTACATGTTTCAAGTTTCATGTTTATAATGTAGTCCCAGTTTAATTATCTCCCTGGCAATGATTTCTGAAGCGTCAATCCTGGAAAATTTTTGAGCGGATTCCATCATTTTTTTTTGAATATCAGGATGCTCAAATATTTTTTCAATATCATTCAGTAAAAGATGCGGGGATAAATTATCTTCTTCAATTACCGTACAGCTTCCGGTTTTAGCGTATTCATAAGAATTTTCCCTTTGATGATTTTGCGCGGAATTTGAAAGCGGTATGAGTATTGACGGCTTTTGCATCGCGGCAATTTCAAAAATAGAAGAAGACCCCGCCCTTGAAACAATAAGATTGGAAACGGCGTAAATCTCACGAATCCTGTCTTCGGACAAAAAATCAAAAAGATGATATTTTTCTTTTCCCATTCTTTCTAAAAGCACCGAGGTTTCTTCCGCTACGGCTTTATAATTTTTCTTGCCAGCCTGATGAATAACCTCATATTTTTTAATAAGCTGGGGAAGTATGCCGATGACCGCGTTATTTAGATTCTCGGAACCCTGGGAACCGCCGTTGAAAAATATGATTGGGTCGCCGGAAAATACTGATATATTCATTTTTGCCTCCGCCGCGTTCGCTCCGAGCAATTTTTTTCTTATGGGGTTTCCGGACACAACTGTTTTTTCCGGAGAGAAAAATTTCACCGATACCCCAAAAGCAACGGCAATGCGTTTGGCAAATTTTGCCGACCATTTATTGACAATGCCCGGCACCGCGTCCGATTCATGAATAATGACCGGTATCCGGTAAAGCCTCGCGGTAAACAAAACCGGAAACGCGCCGAAGCCGCCCTTGGAAAAAATTACATCAGGCAAAATTACAAATAACTTCCAGAATGCCCGCAGGATTCCGAAAAACGTCTTAAAGAGGTCGGTTATATTATAGAAAGAAACATATCTCCTGATTTTTCCGGTTGCCAGAGGATAATAAATTATCCCTTCCTTTTTCAGGTCTTCTTCTCCAATAAAAATCGGCCCTATATAAAATAGCTTTAGGTCAACGATTTTTTCTTCTTCGGCTATTTTTTTTAATTCTCTGGCAACGGCAATAATCGGATAAAAGTGTCCTCCGGAACCGCCGCCGGTAAATAGAATTCTCATGAATCATGAATCATGAATCATGAATCATTGTAACCTTATATAATGTTACATGTTTCAAGTTTCATGTTTTATGAATGTTTTGAAATATTAAGCAACACTCCCACGCTTGCCAGATTTATAATCATGGCAGAGCCGCCATAGCTTATAAACGGAAGCGGTATGCCCGTAAGGGGCAGAAGACCGGAGATGGCCGCGATATTTATAGTCGCCTGGGACACTATTCCGGCGGTCAGCCCGAAACCAAGCAGCATTCCGAAAAAATCCGGAGATTTTTTGGAAATATATATTCCTCTCCATAAAAACGCGGACAAAAACGCCAAAAAAATCAAAGTTCCCAAAAAACCGGTTTCTTCTCCTAAAACCGCGAAAATCGAATCCCCTATCGATTCCGGAAGATAATTATATTTTTGTATCCCTTTTCCCAGCCCTCTTCCCAATATTCCGCCCGAACCCAAAGCTATGAATGACTGATTTATCTGATATCCGGAACCCATAAAATTCTGATTCTGATTTAAAAAAGTTTTTATTCGTTCCGTTCTGTACGGAGCCGCCTGAACGATGAAATATAAAGCGACCAGACCAAGCATAAACAAGGACAAAAGCTGGCTTATTTTTCCACCCCCTATAAAATACAAAAAACAGCTTGTTATAAAAATCACGCCAAGAGTGCCGATGTCCGGCTGCAAAATAAGTAAAATGGAAACAAGCCCGATAATAATCACAAAAGGCACGAACATCCTGTTTAAGGATTTCTCCTCTAGTTTTCTGGTATTTAACCAGCTTGCCAAATATACGATTAGAGAAAATTTCAAAATTTCTGCAGGTTGGATTGTAATAAAATAAAGGTTTATCCAGCGTTTGGCCCCGCCGTGTTCAAACCCTATTTTAGGCAAAAAAACAAGAGATAAAAGAATTAGGGAAAAAATCAGAAGTGGCAGCGCTATTTTTTTCCAAAACCCGAATGGAATCGCCTGTGCCGCGAACGCCGCGGCAATTCCGATAAAAACGTAAATTAAATGGCGCATCGTATAAGCGTAAGTAATGCCGAAATTCTTTTGAGAAATTGCAAGCGATGCCGATGATAGTATAAAAATACCCGTCAAAATCAGAATAGCAGTAATAAATAATAATGGTTGGTCAACCTTAGACATTTATCATGAATCATGAATCGTGAATCATTTTAATAATGTTTCAAGTTTCATGTTTTATGTTTTATTTTCATAACTTCTTTCTCAAACTGCTCTCCTCTGTCAAACTCGTTTTGAAACAACCCGAAACTTGCTGCTCCCGGAGATAAAATCACCACATCGCCCATCTTTGCATTGCTATAAGCAATTCTAACCACTTCTTTCATTGATGAAACCTCAAACATTTTGAAATTAGTTTGTTTGGAAATTGAGTTGGAAGCAAATGTCTTTGCTTCCGACGGGTGAAGCCCGGGAATTCGCCGATAAGGCAAATTTTGGAAATTGGAAATTAGTTTTTTGGTTGCATCTCCCGGCAAAAGTATCAATACGCCCGCCAGTTTTTTTATCTCCCGCGCCATTTCCCCAAAATCAAGTTTTTTATCCGTTCCTCCGGCTATTAAAATTATCTTTCCTCTCTTCACCGGCTTAATTGAATTCAGCGCTAAAACTGCGGCATCCGGCATAGTCGCGGTTGTATCATTATAATACGATACTCCGTTAATTTCGGCAATTTTTTCCTGTCTTCCCGGAAGGCCCTTAAAGGCTGAAATACTCTTTTTAATAAGGTGTTCTGCAACCCCGCAAAGTTTAGCAACCGCCGTTGCCATTCCTATATTTCCCGCGATAGCGAAGTCCGACTTCGCTAGAATTCTTATCGAATAAATAATTCTTGGTTTCGCCTTTTTTAAAAAACTGCGAAGAAAGATTTTAGCATCTTTGTTAATAATCAGATAATCCCCGCTTTTTTGAAATTTAAAAATCAGCGCTTTGGCTTTGGCATAAGCAGTAAAATTTTTATAACGATTAAGGTGTTCTTTTAAGATATTGGTTATAACAGCAATATGCGGACTTTTTTTATGCCGGGCCAATCCCTCCAATTGCCAACTTGATAATTCCAGCACAATTTTAGTTGTTGGTTTTATCCTGTCGACGTAATCCAAGGGCGATTTGCCGATATTTCCGGCAAATATCGCGTCTTTATATTTTCGTTTCAATATATTATAAATTAAAGCCGCGGTTGTTGATTTCCCCTTGGAACCGGTAACGCCGATTATCGGCGCCGGGCAACGCGCAAAAAATATTCCTATATCGGTGTCTATCGGAATTTTATTTTTTACGGCATAAGCCAAAAATGGCGAATTGTCAGGAACGCCCGGCCCTTGAATGACTAAATCGGCGTCTTTAAAATCATTTTTTCTATGGCGCCCCAATATAAACCTAAGCCGGCCGCATTTTTTTCCGCATTCTTTTTTAAATACCAAAAGTTTTTTTATTGACGGCCAAAGTTCTTTTTTTGATTTAAGGTCGGTAACCAAAACATCCGCCCCCCTCCGCAAAAAAAAGCGCGTTGTCCCGGCACCGCCATCATTAAGACCCAAACCCATTATCACGATTTTCTTATTGCGGAAATCTTGACTCATATTATAAATTATGATAATATTACAAATACCAATAAAACCTTTATTCCGGAGGTAATTAAATGTTAAGCGACGGCCTCACATCCAAAACCGCACTAATTGCGAAAAGAAACGAGATTCTAGAACTCAAAGAATTGGTTTCAAAAACGCTTGAAAAATGGACGGCTTCAGCCGAAGAATCCGCAAGAAACAATCAGCCGTACAACCATCAAGTTCTTTATACAATCAAAAAAGAACTAAATAAATTATTTGAAGAAGAGCTAAAAAAATTGCAGTAAGGGGCCGAAATCGGCCTTTTTTCTTTCAGGCGCGAAAAACTGTTCAAAAAGCCAAAAAGTTATTCCCTGAGCATGTCAAAGAGTAACTTTTTGGCTTATGTTTACAGGCCTTAGACAAGCTCAGTCAATATAATTGGGGTTTCCATACGGTCTATTGCTATTTTTTCAATACCTTTCCGGCTTTTATTCCGGTCAATTCACCATTTTTCATCGCGATTTTCCCATTCACAATAACCCAATCTATTCCGCTTGAATATTTGTAGGGATTCGTATAAGTGGAATTATCGGCAAGACTGTCCGGAGATAAAACAACTATGTCCGCGTAATATTTTTTGGCAATCATCCCCCTGTTTTTTAACCCAATTACCTGGGCCGGTCGCGATGAAACTTTTTGAATGGCTTCTTCCCACGTTAATTTGCGAAGCACTTTTACAAAATGGTGGAGAAAATGAACGAAAGTTCCGAAAGAGCGCGGATGAACCAGCATCCCGCTTTTTTGGTGTTCCGTGCTGTAACCGGCGCCGTCGGAAGCAATGGAGGACTCCGGATACAAAACCAGTTTCATAAGATTTCTTCCGGAAAGATTTTTGTTAAAAATAGAAACCCTGCCTTCATTTACAATAAGCAGTTCGGCAATGGTTTCCTCCGGCGACAAATTGGCTGATTTGGCAATTTCGGCAATAGATTTGCCCACACCTGAAACATCTTTGGCCGAAGCTAAGATGATTCTATTATAATGGAGCGTGGCTCTTTGCATATCAATTACAATTTTGGCAAACATATCCGGCGACTTAAGGCGTTCAAAAATTTTTACAAATCCGCCCTCGCGCGCCCAACGGGGCAACAATTGGTATAAATGAGAACCGGTCCTTAAATATGGGAATACATCAAATGTTATTAAAATTCCGTCATTTCTGGCGTTTTTAATCATATCAATGGCTGCTGTTATATACTGCCATTCTTTCCTGCCTATGGCCTTAAGATGCGAAATTAAAACCGGCACCTCGGCTTCTCTGCCTATTTTTATTGTTTCATTGATGGCGGCTAAAAGTCCCTCCCGCCCTTCGGACCTCAAATGCGTTTTATAAACTCCTCCGTAATTTTTTACCACTCGCACAAAATTTATAACTTCGTCGGCCGTAGCTGGCTGTTCATGCGAATATCCCAGGCCGGTTGACAGGCCAAAAGCGCCCGCCTTCATTGATTCTTCCGTAAAAAGTTTTATCTTTTCTATTTCTTCAAGATTCAAAGGGCGGATTGCTTCACCTATTACCCCGCGTCTCATTGTTCCGTGGCCTACCAGCGTCCCGAAATTTACCCCGAGAGGCATCTTTGACATTTCCTCAAAAAATTCTTTAGTCGTTGCCCAATTGATATTTATTTTTGAAATATCGGTCCATTTCTGAATGGATTTAATCGCGTCCGGATGCACCAAGGGCGCCAATGAAGATCCGCAGTTTCCGCCGATAATGGTGGTAACGCCCTGGGACAACAAGCTTTCCTGCCCCGGATAATCAAACAAGGTCCAAGATGTGTCCGAATGCGAAGTTATATCCACAAAACCGGGAACAACGAATTTTTCCTTGGCGTCAATTACGGTTTTCCCGTTTTTTTCCGGAATTCCCACGCTTATTTCGGAAATTTTATCTCCGGAAATTCCGACATCTTTAAGAGCCGGAGAAACGCCGGTGCCATCAATAACTAACCCGTTTTTTATAAGAATATCGTACATAATTCAATTATAAATTATCAACAATAAATAGCAAATCCTCCTTTTTCAACCATCACCCAAGTTTTAATTAGGGTATTAATGATAAAATAACAAATAAATTATCTCGGCTAGCGTCCAATGAGAGCGATAACCATGCCTATGATTGCGGTTACCACGCTTATAACCCAAAATCTCATTGTTACTTTATAAGGAGGCCACCCAAGCGCTTCAAAATGATGATGAATCGGGGCAACAAGAAATATTTTACGGCCAAGCCATTTTTTAGAGGAAAATTGAATTATGACTGAAGCTGTTTCCGCCACAAGCAAAAAAGCAATTATCGGCAAAACAATTATAGAATCGGTCAGAAAAGCAATAACCGTAATGGCGGTTGTTAAACCCAACATTCCGGTTTCGCCCATATAAAAACGCGCCGGCGGGATATTGAACCAAAGAAACGCTAATAACGCCCCAAGAACTACGGCGGCAAAGGTCGCAATATCAATCTGATTCCTAAAAAAAGCGATACCGGCATATGACGCGAAAATAGACACAAAAACCCCTCCGGCAAGCCCGTCAATGCCGTCAATAACTCCTCCTGAAAAAACTCCAAGCATAGTTATGATAAAAAGCGGAATATACAAACCATTGATATAAAAATCCCCGAAACCCGGAATATAAATTGTCTGCCAGCCGAGCTTGAAATAAAACCAATAAGCGCCGGCAGAGGCAATAAGCAAAACAAAAAAAATTCTTCGTGATAAACCCATTCCCCCTCCGCGATATGAACCCTTCCCGTAAATTTGAAACAGGTCGTCCAAAAGTCCGAGGATTGATCCGGCAATCATGGTTAAAAAAGGAAGCCATGTTTGATTTCTTGATAAAAAATTCAGTTTATCAAAAAGCGGAATGTCGGTTGTTTTTGATAACCAATAAAAAAACAGGGCGATAAGCGAAGGAATAACCCAGAATAAAAGCCCGCCGAGCCGAGGCACGCTCGTTTCCCCTTCTTTATGAAGCGACTGGTAAATCGGGGTTTTGGAGCCGTCGGCCGTTTCTTCCCTAACAGTTTTTCTCCACATTTTATATTTGTATAAAAAATAGGTAAGAAGCGGGGTCAATAAAATGGCCACCGCGAAACTTAGAGTTGAGAGTCCGAATACTTTTAAAACATTGAGAGTAAGTTCTGTATTAGAAAGCATAGTCAGTTAATAAAATTTTAAATCGAAATCCCAAACTTAAATAGCTTGTTAAGCAAGTTAAGTGAATTAAGTAAATTAAGCTTAACTGGCTTAACTCGCTTAATTCACTTAAAAAGCTGCAATTGAAATTTATTTAAAAATTAAAATTGAAAATTCTATAAGCCATAAACCAGTTTTGTCCATGCTATTAAAGTTTTTACGTCTTTAATCCTGTCATCAGAACGTAAAATAACAAATACTATCGGGTCGTTTTTAAGCACATTTACAACCAGGACGAGAGATTCTTTGGCGCCGTCGGTTGAACCGGTTTTTGTTCCGACAATATCGGTAATCTCGCTCAAAAGCCGATTAGTATTAACAAGATGGTATTTATTTCCGGATTTTGAAAAAATATCCGTTTCATAAATCCTGGAAATATCCCAAATTCTGGAATAATTTTGTGTTATATATGACGCCAGTTTGACGAGGTCCGAAGCGGTTGAATAGTTGCCGATTGAATCAAGCCCGGCCGGATTGTCAAAACGGGTATTACTCATGCCGAGTTCCCCGGCTTTTTTATTCATCAATTCCGAAAAGGGCGCAAAATTCTCTTTTTCGCTTACATATTCGGACGCGGTCCTGGCAATGTCGTTATAGGAATCTATAATCATCAATTTAAGAATATCTTCCGATTTTAAAAATTCTCCGGCCGGAAGAACGCTCATTTTTTCCCTTTTTTCTTCCGGTTTTTTGGCTGACTGAGAAATTTTAATTAAATCAAATAAATCGGCATGTTCAAGAAAAATAACGGCGGTCATAAGCTTGGTAATTGAAGCAACGGGCAAAAAAACATCCGGATTCTTTGAAAATAAAACCTGCCCATCGGCAATTCTGACAATCGCAACCGAGTCCGCGCTGATATCCGGCTCAAGGCCGTTATCGACCATTGCGTATGAAACAATGACTGAGGCAACGTCTTTTGGCGCCGGAGAATTGATAAAAAAAGAAATAAAAACCAAGAGGGTTATCAGAACCGACAAAGCGAATATAGGTTTGTAAAAATCATTCTCCATACTTCCTGAAACATAAATCATAAAACATGAATTATATTTTAATTCTTCTAATAATACCCCAAAGCATTGCGCCTATCTCATCAGCAAGTTTTGCTGCTGCATCAAATTCTTCTTTTGAGGGAAAAAATTAGAATATATTTAGATTCCTGAAGTGAACCGTAAGCTATCTCAAGAAAATTTTTATGAACTTTAATTCGGCCTCTGGCATATCCTTCAATATAATTAAGAATTACAGAAAGCGCCACCCTTCGTATCTGAGACGTCACGCCGTATATTTCATCTTTTGGAAACTTTTTAGTCAATCGATAAATCAAATGTATATATTCATCCATTTTTCTCTTTAATTGTTCGTGATATGTTTCAGATTTCATGTTGCATGATTCATATTGCCTTGAATTACTTCCTCTGTTTTATGTTGCAACTCTCGATATCCGGGCAGTTCGTCTACTGAAGTTACTCCAAGGTATTTAAGAAAATCAAAACTGATTTTATAAATATAAGAACGGGCGTCTTTCGGATTTTCAATCCGTTCAATCAGTCCGCGCAAAAGCAGGTTTCTTACGGTAAAAGAAGTATTAACGCCTCTTATAAATTCAATTTCCGAACGGGTAAGCGGGCCTTTGTAGGCGATAATCGTCAGGGTTTCCAAAGCCGCCTTGGTCAAATCCTCGGTAAATTCCGATTTAACGAGTTTTTCAATCAGTTCCGCGTTAGCCGGATTGGTGCCAAATTGAAACTCATCTTCTTTCCTAAGTATGTTCAATCCCCTATTTTCATAATCCGCGGAAAGTCCGCTTAAGGCGTCCGCGATTTTTTCTTCCGGTTCTTCCAAAACTTTCGCCAGTTTGGCCAAAGAAACCGGCCCGCCGGTTACAAAGAGAATTGATTCAATTTTTGATTTAAGATACATGAATCATAAATCATGAATCATGCTAACAAATTTATGTTATATGTTACATGTTTCACGTTTCAACATATTTATTCTTTTTTAATCTTAATTTCCCCGAACAATTTGTCCTGCTCCAGAGACAAAAATTTCTGCTTAGCCATTTCAAGAATAGCAAGAAAACTTACTATAATCTCAATTTTATCCGCCGCCGTTTTAGTTATTTCGGAAAAGGTGCGTTCAATTTTCTCCTTTAAAAGGCCGCGCAAACTCCTTATTTTTTCTTCCAGAGTAATTATTTTCCTTATTTTTTCTTCCGCAAGTTTTTCAATTTTAGGAATAGCGTTTAAGACACCTTCAAATATTTTTTGCAAAAGGGATGGAGAAACTTTTTTCGGCGGATAAAAAACAGAAGGCATGCCGGCATAAAATTCTCTGGTGAAAATACGCGTTCCTGATTCGGCGATTTTTCTAAGCTCTTTGGATAATTCTTTCAAACGCTTGTATTCTTCAAGCCGCTTTTGCAATTCTTCAATAGAAACCTCCTCTTCCTCGGAAACCGCGAGTCCGGGCAGAAGCGAGCGGGATTTAATCAGAATTAATTGCGCGGCAACGACCAGAAATTCAGCCAACTCCTCCTTGTCTATATTTTCTAATGAATTTACAAATTTTACATATTCTTCGGCTACATTTGCCAACGACACTTCATTGATATTGAGCTTTTCTTTTTCAATCAAATCCAACAAAAGGCCTAACGGCCCCTCAAATTCACCTTGTTTTACGGTATATACCACCTTGAAATATGAAACTTGAAACATGTAACCTAAAGTACAAAATCGTTCCAATATAGCCGCGTTATATGTTACATGTTTTATGATTCATGAATAATGTTTATATGCGCTTCTTTCAACTGCTTGGGACTAACTTCCGACGGCGCGTCCATCATTAAATCTCTCGCGTCCCCAGTTTTTGGAAAAGCCATAACTTCACGAATTGACGGCTCATTTTGTAAAATCGCGACAAAACGGTCTATTCCCAAAGCAATTCCGCCGTGCGGAGGCGCTCCGTATTCAAATGCTTCCAGCATGTGCCCGAAACGGCCCTTAATTTCTTCTTCGGCAAGCCCGAGCACGCGGAATATTTTCTCCTGCAAATCCCTCCGATGGATTCTTATGGAACCGCCGCCTATTTCATAACCGTTCAGCACCAAATCATACGCCTTGGCCATGACTTGTTCCGGATTTTTTTCAAGCAAACGCAAATCACCGTCCTTGGGAGAAGTAAAAGGGTGATGCGAGGAAACCAGGCCTTTTTCTGTTTCGGAGTATTCAAACAACGGAAAATCAACTACCCATAAAAAAGCCAATTCTTGAAAATCGTTTTTATTTTCGCGGATATCCGGCTTGTCGGAATTATATTTTTCCACGGCCTCCTTTTGAGACATCACCGGAAAAGGCGTTTTTAATATTTTTTTTGCCGGAAACAATTCGCCGATACTTTTAATGACAATTTCTTCAATGATGCTCCGTATTGATTCTTCATCCAAAAAACTGATTTCAACGTCAAGCTGAGTGAATTCCGGCTGGCGGTCTTTTCTTTCGTCTTCATCGCGAAAGCATCTGGCAAACTGAAAATAGCGTTCAAAACCCGAAACCATCAATAACTGTTTGAATTGCTGGGGGGACTGCGGAAGAACAAAAAATTTTCCCGGATGGAGCCGCGAAGGAACAATGAATTCCCGGGCGCCTTCCGGCGTTCCCTTGGTAAGGCTGGGAGTTTCAATTTCCACGAATCCGCGTTCCGAAAAAGCGTTTCTCATAAACAAGGCCATCTTATGCCTCATGCCTATATTTTTTTGCAGACGGGCCCTTCGTAAATCCAGATAGCGGTATCTTAACCGGTTATCTTCGCCTATTTCATAGCCGTCAGAATTAAGCGCGAATGGAGGAGTTTTGGCTTCGTTTAAAATAACCAATTTTTCAACCAGCATTTCAATATTGCCGGTAGTAAGTTCCGGGTTTTCCACGCCCTTGGGTCTTTCGCCGATTTTTCCTTCAACCTCAATAACCCATTCTCCCCTGAGAGTATTGGCAAGGCCGTAAAGTTCTTTATCTTTAGGAGTAAACACTAATTGCAAAATTCCGCTCCGGTCGCGAAGGTCAATGAAAATAATTTTGCCGTGGTCACGCCGTGTGTCCACCCAACCGGAAACTTTAACAATCTTACCCGCCTTACTTATTGTATCAATGGTTAATATTCTTTCCATGAATCATGAATCATGAATCATGAATCATTTTAACAATGTTTCAGGTTTCATGTTTCAAGTTTTATAATTATGCAATAGGAAGTTCCACAAAAAAACTACTCCCCTTTCCTACTCCTTCCGATTCAACATAAATCCGGCCTTCGTGGTCGTCAATTATTTTTTTGGCCACATAAAGGCCCAATCCGCTGCCTTCGGTGTATAATTTCCTGGTGCGCTCCGCCCTTACAAATTTGACAAATAAATGGCCTATATCCTCTTTATCAATACCGCGCCCTGAATCCTCCACAATCATCCCCAAATATTTCTTGCCGCCAACTTCCTTTTTATAAAACCTGATTTCCGCTCCCCCTTTATCAGTATAACGAATGGCGTTATCAATCAAATTCAAAATTATCTGGCGGATTTTATCGTAATCGGCAAAAATCGGCGGGATTGCGAAAGAGGGCTCGGTTATTATAATCCGCAAGTTTTTTTTCTCAATATTCAGCTCCTGTTCTCCAATAACCTCCTTGACCAAATACAATAAATTTATTTTTTTGAATTCGTAATTCATCCGGCCGGATTCAATCTGCGACAAATTAAGAAGGTCATCAATCAATTTTATCAGATGTTCGGTTGAAACAAAAATTTTATGAAGAGCCTCAATTTGTCCGGCGGTTAAACGGCCGAAAGTACCTTCAAGCAGAATGGAAATGTATCCTTTCACGGCCGTTAGGGGAGAACGCAATTGGTGCGAGGCGATGGAAATAAATTCCGACTTGGTTTCATCCAGCCGTTTTAATTCTTCGTTGGCATGGGACAGGCTGTTGCTAAGGCGCTCAAGCTCTTCTTTCTGTTCTACTTCCCCTACGACGCTTCGTATAAGAAAAATGCCTGAAAGAAGCGTAACGATAAAAACAGAAATGTTGAATAATAATTCTTTAATGCTACTAAAGATAAAAACATTCACAAAAAGGAAAATCCACATGATGCTTGCAAATATTTCCGTTGCGATAACCCGGATATTTAAAAGGTGATGGCGCATAATTCCGTATGTAAGAATTCCCGCCCAAATGGCAACGCCGATCGGCCCGGCCCAAAGAAGTTCAAACCGGTTGAACCACGGCATGATAATATTTGTTGACGCCGACAGGATTAAACCGATAAGCGTACCGGTAATTATAAAAACGAATTGTAATTTTTTGTTCCGGTCATCCTCAGCGCGAAACGCCCGTGCAAGCACGATAAAACCTAAAATGAAATATGACCCGAAATATAAATCAAAAAGCAGATGCCACGGTCCGTAGGCGAATCCCTTTACCAGACCAAATAAAAGAATCTTTTTAATAAGGAACGGTGTGAAAAAATAAAGATAGGCAAGGAAGGCCCAAGGAAGAGCCAGGAGCATGCTTGAAATGGTCTGCAGTTTTTTACCTGAAAACAAAAGGGCAAAACGCAAAAAAAGGAAGGCAATAAATCCTCCGGATATATATACTAACCGCCCCCAAAAATCCAAAAAAGGCCCGTTTTCGGCAAAATAAAAAAAGGTGAGAGAGAGGGCCCAAAACGCAATCGACCCGGCAAAGGCACTGAAGGCAATACGGTCCCTTGTCTTCCGGTAGGAGATAATGGAAAGCCACGCCACGATAAATACGACTGTGGCAAGAATAACAATACGATAGTCGTTCATACTATTCATTATAATATAAAAAGGCGGAGTATCAAACCCGCCCTGTTTGTTCATTGTCTGAGGGCGGCAAGCAGAAGCTGTTTCGGAATAATTGCATATTCAAGCCCGCTTATTTTACCCGCAGGTACGAAATGATCTCCGGCCACTATCCATGTTTGAGTATTCATAGTTGCCTTGATAACGCGCCGTCCTTTAACTGAAATTACTTCAGCATACGAAAGAGCGTTTACAGGCGGCCGGGTATAGCGCAGGTCGGAAAAGCCCAGGAGCGACTCAACCGGTCCGGTTTTAATGACTTCGGCAACAACATTATTTCCGCCGTTTAAGAAGGCGGCGAGAAATCTGCCGGTAAGGGCAAGCGCCTTGGAAAAAAGAATAAGCGGCGTCATGAGTTCTTCAGGAATATGTCCGGCGCAATCCTCGCGCGTTATTTCAGAAAGCGAAACAATTGATTTGTTGCCGTTCTTATTGGTAAACACTGCCGCTTTCTTTAAGATTAAAAAAGGCGGCCGGTCCGGTAAAATCTCTTCAATTCCGCTTTGGTCAAATAAAATCAGGTCGTTATCAACTTTCAAAATTTCATTGAGCTCAACAAGCGACGGCGAAATCCCAAAAAAAAGAGAGATTTCCTCATGCTTTGCCATGGACCACCTCCATGTTTTTGAGGAACCTATGCAAGCATATCATAAACTCTCTAAAAAATACAATACCTCAAGAGGAAAATGGGCAGGAAAAAATTAAGTTGTTTGCTGTTTTCGCAAAGCCGACTCAATCATCAAATCAAGAAGTTCGGAAAAACCGATTCCCGCGGCTTTTGCCGATTCAGGCAACAAGCTGGTTGAAGTCATGCCCGGCAAGGTGTTTATTTCCAGGATATGAATTTTGCCGTTTGCAGATAAAATAATGTCTGTTCTAGACATTCCCCGGCAGCCAATAATGTTATGGGTGAGGCGGGCGGCATCCTGTATTTTTTTAATAAGGATTTCCGGTACGTTTCCGGGTGGTATGATATGTTTACTTCCCCCATCCGCGTATTTTGATTGATAATCGTAGAAAGTTCCTGCTTTTGTCAGAATCTCAACCGGGGGCAAGGGCAACAACGTTCCAGTTGCACCTTCTACCACTCCGCAGGTCATTTCCCTCCCGCGGATAAATTTCTGGACCAAAACGCTGTTGGAATACGAAAAAGCGGAATTTAACGCATTTCTAAGTCCGTTTTTTTTCTTAACAATTGACACTCCGACGCTGGAACCGCGATTGGCCGGTTTAATAACCAGAGGGAATGAAAAACCGCCGGTGATTCTTAAAACCGCGCGGCTTTTGTCAGACAACCAATCCTGTTTTTTTATTACGGCAAATTCCGGAACCACAAGGCCCGCCTGACGAAATAAAACAGCTTGTCTTAGCTTATCCATTCCCAAGGCGCTCGCCAAAACGCCGGAACCGGTATAAGGAAGACGGGATGATTCAAGCAATCCCTGCAGGATGCCGTCCTCGCCAAATTCACCATGCATGGCTATAAAAACAACAGCGCCATTCATTCTTGCCCTAGGGAAAAACCAATTTCCTTTTCGGGGAACTATAATTGAATCTACTTCATATTTATTCCTATCCAAATGTTTTATAACTTCTTTTCCGGTATTTAAAGAAACCCCGTGCTCAGACGAGGGTCCTCCCATAATAACTATCACGCGCCGCTTCTTCATTATTTTATTTGGAGTAATTCAAAAAGTTTCGGCTTGTCAAAACCGACTATGATTTTTCCGTCAATTTCAATAACCGGAACCCCAAGTTGTCCCGATTTCTGAACCATTTCATCGCGGGCTTTTTCATCAACCGCCACATTCAATTCTTTATATGCAACATTATTATCCTTAAAAAACTCCTTGGCCATTTTGCAGTAAACGCAACTTGGTGTTGTATATATAATTATATTAGACATATTTATTCGATAAATCCTAAATTCGAAATCCTAAATTCTAAACGTAAATAGCCTGTTAAGTAAGTTAAGTGAATTAAGTAAATTAAGCTTAACTCGCTTAAAAAGCTAAAATTGTAATTTGTTTAGGATTTTCCGCCAGAGGTGAATCCGCCTTCGGAGGAAAATATTAGGATTTAGGGTTTTATTTAGCAAAATATTGCTTTATCAAATCACTGATTTTTCCCGGGGTCGTTTCGGCCTTAATGAAAATATCAACAGCCCCCAAATCTTTAATATTTTCTCTTTCGTCCGGATAAAGCATGTTGGTTAACACAAAAACAACTATTTTTTTTGTATCAGGGTCGCCTTTCAGCAGTTTTAAAACATCAATGCCATACATTCCCGGCAAGCGCAAATCAAGCAAAATCACATCGGGCTTTTCGGCTTTCGCGGTTTCAAAACCTTTCCGGCCGTCGTCCACGTGCAAAACTTGACACCCGACCCCTTCCAGATGGTTTTTATACATCTTTGCCAAATCCTGATCGTCTTCAATAATCAACACTTTTTGGGTTATACGAATGGGAATATCTACCATAACATTATTATAAATTAAAAAACGATGAATATCAATAAATATCGCGAAGCAAATATCCATCAATATCAGATATTAATTGATACTTATTGATACTTGTTGATATTTATTGTTTGGAATTTTGAAATAATAACCTGGCTTTGTCCCAAAATCCCCACTGATTATGCTTCTGCCCCATCCAATACCACCACTCTGCCCCCCAAAAATATATCGTATCAAATCCTGTTTTTTTGACAAATTCAACGCGCTCCTCAAATTCCGATTCGGGAAAAACCGCCAATTGCTCTTCCAAAGCCGTTTCATAAATTTGCTTCGGATTCCAGGGTTCCATTTGAAATTCCACAACTATTTTCGGTTTTTTACCGGCAATAAAATCAGTTAATCTTGACTTGGCCCTGAAAAATCCTGGGCCGATGGGATAACGGAACTGGCCAATCCAATTATTATAAATCTGAAAATACATTGTTGTCCCGAAAATATCGGCCCTTGACGCGGCCGGTATCCATCTGCCCAATTCTCCTGAATCGGTAATTAAAACCGGGCGCGACGGATCAAGCGAACGAACCAGCTCAATTTCCCTTTCCAAAAATTCTTTATCAAATTCGGGGCATTCCCCAAACGGCAAAAACGGTTCATTCTCTACCTGCCAGTATTTGACGCTTTCATAATTTTTAAAACGGTTTATTGTTTCTTCTATATATTTTAATAATTTTTGTTGTTTATATTCTTTGTTCTGTGGTTGGTGGTTAGCGGCTGATTGTTGGTTGTTGAGCCAACCGGGTTCATGGCATTCGGGCCAGCGCGGAAGTTTTCTGCCGACCGCCAGAATTATTTCCGCATTCCTTTTTTCCGCCTCCCGAACCTGCCACCATAAATCATCAAAATCGAAACTTTCCTCCCGCGTTTCAATTTCGTCCCAATAAGCGGGTAATCTTAATTTTCTTGCCCCCAAATCATCAAGAAGAGCGGCATAAAGCGCCTTCCAATCCAGTCCCAATTTTTCAGCAAATGGCTTAGAGAAAGTAACGCCGTACCGCATTTGTTGCGGCGCGGGAAACGGGCGGGAAAGGTACCATAAAAAAGCACCGAACAACAACAAAATAAATACAACCAGCCACAGTTTAACCTTATTAATCATAATTTATAAATCCCAAATCCAAAATTCCAAATAATCCAAATAACCAAAAAATAAAATATTTTGATATTTTAATTTTGAATTTATTTGGGATTTTAATATTGGGATTTTGAATTTAACCCGTATTATCCCAACGCCAACAACGCTAGCCCCGATACCACCAGCACTATCCCGATACTTTTCTGGTAAAGGGCCGGGCGCCTGAAATCTTCCGCCAGAATTTTCGGATATTTTCTGGAAAGCAATGCCGCAAAAATAAAAATCAAAGTGTATTCTACGCCTTGCATGGCGTTAATAATGCTTACCCTGCCTATGGATATGGCATAATCAAGCAGGAAAAAACCGGTTGCCCCCAAAAATTTATTAAGCATAAAAAAGGCTCCGGTGGAAGTTATGGCCTGAAGCCGCGAAGAATTCAAAATATCGTACCTTGACTCTTTTCCAAATAAAAACAAAATGGCAGCGATAAATCCGCCAAGGCGCGACCAAATAAAAGCGTTTATAAACGGGGTGTGGTTGGTTGCGGCTTTGAATAAAACATAAGTTAAAGCAAAAAGAAAAGCGGAAAGCAGAGTGATAAAAAATATTTTTTTTGTTTCCGGTTTTTGCACGCGGATGCCGTCCACCTTGATAGCCAGACTTATTAAAACTCCTCCGGCGATAAGAAATAAAAAAGCCATTAATTCCATCCATCCTAAACTCTCACCCAAAAAAATCCGCGACAAGAGCAAAACAAATATGGGACTGAATCCGCCGATAACCGGTGCGATACGCGATGCCTCGTTTTTTTGAAGAATCACAAAAAAGGAATAAAAAGCCAAAACAGACAAAAATCCGGAAATAGTTGCAAATAAAAATTCTTTCAATGCTGGTATAAAAAAACCGAAGGGCGCCAGTAGTAAAGCAAAAATTCCGAAAATGCCGACCCAAAACGCGTAGGTTGAAGGATGGGAAATTCTTTTTTCCAGCAAAAACTTATCAATTATCGCCGTTGCGGCATGGAAAAAATAAGCAATAACGGCAATCAAAACCCAGCTTTTTAATAAAAAAGGCATATTCGTATTATATCATATCGTTAAAAATCTTAAACTATAAAAATTAAAATCTAAACAATCCGGCATATTAAGCAAGTTAAGTAAATTAAGTAAATTAAGCTTAACTTGCTTAACCCGCTTAATTCACTTAATAAGCTATAAAATTTGTTTAGGATTTTCCACCCAGACCGTCCGAAAACCGTCATTCTGAACTTTGTGAAGAATCTCTGCCATTCAAGATTGGTTTAAACACGAGATTCTTCGCGGATGGATTCGATAAACTCACCACAGGGTTTATCCTGAGATTCTTCCCCTTCGCATGGCTCAGGGTCAGAATGACGACCGAAGGACTCAAAATGACAAAAGCGCTTTTTTAGCAGTTTTCGGACGGTCTGTCGGCGGAAGATATTAAGATTTAAAAAACTGTGTGTGGATAAGTTTTACATCGAAAAAAACTGTTAAAATGCTATAATAAAGTCCTATGGCTAAAAACGATGAACAATTAAATGACGAGGAAGCAGAAATAGAAGATTTTATAACAAGCATTCTTACCCAAGCAGTGGCCGAAAGGGCGTCAGATGTTCATATTGAGCCGTACCTCGGAAATATCAGAATAAGATTCAGAATTGACGGAATTTTGCAGGACAGAGGATCTCTGCCCATTGAAGAAATGGAAAGAATTCTTGTTAAAATAAAGGTTATGTCCAACCTTGACATTACCAGGCACAACATTCCCAAAGACGGCCATTTCCGATTTGCCATTCAGTTGTCCAAAGAAATTTATGAAAAGAAAAAAGAAAAAACTCCGGAAAGCCTCGTACCCGATGTAACTTCCCGCTTATTTGCCAAATCCGCTTATGAAAAAATCAGAGAGAAAGAAAAAATATCGCCGGCCAAAGCAGAGGCCATCATCCTTGATATCGGAAAACGCCCTCTTGACGTGCGCGTTTCTATATTCCCGACTATCAGCGGAGAGGCGATTGTCTTAAGAATTCTCAACCGCGAAGAAATGATTATTTCATTAAAAGATCTCGGCCTGAATAACAATATTTTCTCAACTGTCAAAAAAATGATTACGAGACCCTACGGAATGGTGCTTATCACGGGACCGGCCGGTGCCGGAAAAACGACTACCCTGTACGCAATCTTGAGAGAAATTAAAAGCGATGAAAAAAATATTATTACTCTTGAAGACCCCGTAGAACTTTTTCTTGAGGGTGTGCGGCAGGTTCAAGTCAATCCCGGACAGGGTTTTGATTTCGCCCAAGGAATGCGCTCAATTCTGAGACAAGACCCCGATGCCATGATGATCGGAGAAATACGTGACGGTGAAACCGCCGAAAACGCCATTCGTTCGTCCTTAGCCGGAAAAATAATTTTTTCAACAGTGCACGCCAATACCGTTATCGGAACCATAGCACGGCTTCTGGACATGGGAGTGGAACGGAGCCTTATTGCCTATTCCTTAAACGGGGTTATATCCCAACGCCTCGTAAGAAAAGTCTGTCCGGATTGCAAAATCGTGTATAGCCCCGGATCGGAATATTTGAAATATTTCGGGCTGGAAAATACGCCTTCAAGATTTGTCCGCGGACAAGGCTGCGACAAATGCAAAAAGACCGGGTTTCTCGGCAGAGTAGGAATTTTTGAAGTATTTGAATTTGATAACGGCCTAAGATCGCTTATCGTGGAAAAAGCGCCGATGCGCTCTTTGGAAGAATACGTAGAAGGCGCGGGAATGAAAACGCTTAAACAAGACGCCGTAGAAAAAATTCTGGCCGGAATCACGACCGCCGAAGAAGCGGCTAAAGTAGTATAGATTATTCAAAAAACAGCCCCGCTTTCAGCGGGACTGTTTTATTTTATAAAACTTCCCGTACAGAGAGTGAGCGGCGGCGTCTACTGAATTTATTTATGAACGAGATAGAATGTTTGAAAATAGTAATACCTAAAATTTCTTAAAATCGAGGGCACAAATTATAAAAAATTTATATCAAAGAAATTACTCCCGGATGATGCTATTTTTGTAATTGTTGACAATCATTTTTATATCCTTGAAGTAAAATCTCAAAGCGGCTTAAAACAAAAAGAAGTCCCGGTTTTCTTTGAAGAAGATCGGGACTTCTTTTTAGATTTTCATTTGCTTTCGTTACCTTTAAAAAACGCGCCTAAGGTGATAGATTCCGAATCCCAAGAGAATCAACGCCGACGTTCCAATAAGAAACGCAAGAATCCTGCTTTCAGTGCCCAAGCTTAAAACTCCGATAGTTGCGGCCATAAAAGTGTTTCCCTGATTTTCTGAAACTTGCCCGTCGCCAACTGGCGGTGGTGTTTGTTGTTCTACTGATTGCGCTGTTTCAATACCGAAAGCCAAGAAATCGCCGGATGGCACTTCTTCCACTGTTTCGCCAACTTGAGATTGCTGTGGCAAAGCTATCGACAGCTCGGAGGAAGATGGCGCTAAAGTTGAAGACGGCAATGTTGGCGACGATAACGGAATTTCTTGATTAGTTGGCGCTGAATCTTCGGAAGAGGTTATTTGCGCAGGCGGAGGCGCGGGAGGCGTTGAGGCCGGCGGAGTAGTTGTTACAAATGGATACGGGCTTCCACCGCTTAACGCGAATAATTCCGGATTGCCACCTCCGCCTCCACCGCCACCACCACCTCCACCGAACGAACCGGAAGAGGCGGGCGGAGTTGCGGTTGTAACACTTCCCTCACCGCTAACCGATTCAGGTGACGCCGCGGAAACAACGCGGTAATAATATGTCGTACCCGGAGTAAGACCGCTTATAGTAACGCTATGATTTTGCACCTTAGGACTTTCGTCAAAAGTCGCCGTAGAATTCGCGTACCCGTAATTCGGCGCGGAACCAAGCACCGGATGCGAAACGGTATCATACACAACACGGCTCGTTCCCGGAAAATCCGTCGTCCAGGTAATCACGGTTGAAGTTTGTTCGGTTGAAGCTTGCTCAGCCGCTATTACCGCCTCCTGGCTGATAACAAGCAATTTATGATTGCCGAACTCAAGCGGAACGCTTGGAATGGTTGTGATTGAATCCTGTGTCGCTTCGCTCTGATTTACATTCTGTCCGCTCAATTCTACGAATACATCAAAGAAGGAATCGCGCAAGAGGTCAAAGTCGGGGTTTCCCGTAACGCGCAAAAGATCAAAGTCAGGGTCTCCGATAGATGCCATATCATAGGTAATGTCAAAAAATGAATCTGCGCGTTGAGCCGGGGTGGTTGGCGTCCAGCCACTCTTTTTTTCTTCAAAAAGTTTATAACGGCCTGGACCGACATCGGGAAAAACAAAATCGCCGCGTTCCCCAGTCAAATCCATGGCAATAATTTCAATGGGAATAGTTTCATGTCCATCTTCCTGCTTTGGTTCTCCATTCTGACGGCCAAGAGCCACGATAACATCATCTTTCCCCGGCTCCGCGATGCACCCCTCCTCTTCGCACGATTTCTGCCACGCGCCATCTCCGTTTCTATCATCCCATTTGAATCCGGTAATATCCACTAATTCAAAGTTGCCGAAGTTCCTGTTACTTTCTTCTTCGGAAGTGACCACTATGGTATGTTTGTAATTAGTATCGGTACCGGGGAATATTTGCATCCATCCGTCTTCAGATACCTCGCGAACAATATATGTTCCCGGCGCAAGGTTTCCAAAATAGTAGAAGCCCTCTTCTTCGTCACCTGTTTCTTGATACGGCTCGTCCTCATCAAGAACGCCGTTGTCATTTAAATCCAAGAAGATAGTCCACTCATCAAGCGCACTCTCTCCTTCGTCCCGTTCGCCGTCAGCATCGCTGTCTTCCCACTTGTATCCGGAGATGGAACCATTTTGATAGTTACCGAAGTCCTTGCCGTTGATATTGTCTCCGGCCGCGACTGTTAATTCATACCCATACTCATCAACATCACAAGAAACTGCGCCCGCAATGCTTAAAGTCGGATACGATTGATACCAATTCTCCTGAAATGTTTCGCAAATTTTATATGTGCCCGGCGGGACTCGCAGAGTATAATCGCCTTCATCATCTGTTGTCGCCTCATAACTACCGCTCTCAATATCTTCGGTTTCCGGATTGTCTTGTCGCGTTGCAGTAATTGTCCAATCCTCAATACCCGAATCTTCTCCTTCAATTCCGTCCGCATTCATATCTTCAAATTTCTTGCCGGTTATAAGAGCGTCCTGCGTATTATTGACTGCACAGCTCATACTCTCACCCGGGTTAAGCGTGAATTCAAACGGACTCGCAACAGAACCGAAGGGGTCGTTATCCCCGTTACCGTTACAAACAATTGCTTGCGAGCCAGTCCAATCTGCCGGGGAAAGAATGGTTTCTGACAACGAGTAAAGACCGGAAAGAAGATTATTTAAATCCCAAACACCGCTTGGGATTAATGTGTGTGAAGCCGGAATATCCGTTTGCGCGGGGCCGGTCAAGTCAAATTGAAATTCTCCTCCGTCCGGCTCTGATATTTTTTCCAAACTAAATGACGCGCGCTTAGCATTGGTGAAAGTGCAGGTGACGGTTTCGCCTTCCTCCACGTTAAATGTCACAATTCCTGTTTCAATACTTCCGCTTGAATTATCGTCATCACAGGAAATATCCGTAAGATCCCATCCTTCCTTTTTTGATTCTGTAACCGGATATGGCCCCCCCTCTGCCCAAACCTTATTCTCCAGCGTGCCGCCGTGGAAAAGATCGCCGGTAAGATTGCCCGTAAACGAAAAGAGTGTATTGTCTCCGGATGGAACGGTAATTTTTTCCACGATAATCTTACCAATTTTTTTATTCGTAAACGTACAGGTTACGTGCTCACCCGCGGCAACCAGAATTGTTGCAATCCCTGTCTGCACATCAACCGTTGAGTCTGAATCACTACAAACGATACCCATGATACTCCAATCTGCCAGGTCGGTTTCTGAAACAGTGTAAGTATTAGGGTTAAGAAACCCGCTGTTGTTCGATTGGCCGTCAGACAGCGCAAACCCAACGCCGTCATAACTTGCGGCAAAACTGAAGCTTTGCAAATCACCGTCGGGTAATGTTTCTTTTTGAACAATAATTTCCCCTTTTTGGGTGTTGGTAAATGTGCAAGTCACGGTTTCTCCGGAATCAAGTTCAATCGCGCCGATGGTTTCAGAATCCCCGATACTGCTTATACAGACGGTGCTTGATTGCACCCATCCGTCAGGAACGGTCTCGGAAACGGAATAGTTGCCGAGAGCGAGCGTTTGATCATTTGGAGTATCCGCGTCGGTTAATGCGAAGTCGGCATAGGTACCTCCTGTGGCGTCAAAACTGAATGATTGCGGGTCGCCGGACGGATTGGTAACTTTATCTATAACAATGTGGCCGGGCGGAACGGTATAATGAACTTTTGCCTGAATTTGATCAAGATTCCAATTTCCATTGCCGCTCTGATGGTCAACGCGAATTCTAAAATTAGCATCGGTAAAATCACCGGGCGACCATACCGTTCTTCCCCATTTGTCGCTTGATCCGCCGACCATCAGCGTTGCATCAGACGAACTGAAATTTCCCGAACTCTTCGCGCCGGTAAAATTATTGCCTCCGTTCCACGAAAGAAGGATGTTCGCTTTTCTGGTGGATATTCTGTTTCCCTCCAAAGCAACTTCAATGCCGTTAATCGTAGCCGCCGACGGAATATCCAAACCAAAATTAATATAATCAACTTCATCATTGCTGTTATTTAATACGGCATAAGTATCATCGGATGTAAACGCGGAGTCGGGAGCAGAAACATCAGAATCGGCATCAACCGAACCAGCCGGAGCGCTCCAATCCGGATCAAAACTCGCAGATATTGTGTGGTCAGCCGTAACATTGTTGAACATATAATTGTTTATTCGTCCCTGCGAAACGGCATCAACCAATACATTAAAAACTATGTAATCGGTACTCGGCTGAATAATGAATGTTGTATCGTTTCCGTTGATAACCGTTACTGCTCCGGAGGGAGTTATGGCACCGCCTGCCGCCGCGCTGGCGGTTATCGTGCGTTCGGGAGCATCATAGTAAACCGTAATTCTAATGAAATCCGCGTATATATCGGCGTTGTTATCGGTGGCCTGCGCGGCAAGGTGAACACCAAAGGAAGACGCTTTAATTTCAGCCGGAGTCCACGTTGTTCCCCAGAGGTCAGTTGGCCCGCCATAGGTTTTGATTGCAAAAGAGGTGGGCCATTCAGTTGAGGTATCGGCTTTGTTGTCGCCAACTCGAGCGGCGCCATTTTTTGTAAGCTGAACTACGGCATCTTTACCGCGTTCGCCGAAATCGCTTTTGCGTTCAATCTCAACCTTAATGCCTTGTATGGTACCGTCAGCAGGTATTGCGCCAAAATCAAAGTCAGTCGCCCGCAGGACCCAAGAATAGTCAGTGTCATCAAAGTTACTAGTGGTTATGCTGGTATTGCCCCCGCCATCCCCATCTACGTTTCCCGGCGAAGTCCAGTTTTCATCATCATACGGCGTTTCTAAATTTGTGTTGACTGTCTTCGGATATTTGGCGCCGGTATCAATATTTGTCGCAAACGCCGGTTGTACCGCTACAAATAAAACAAGCGCCCCAACAATGGTAAGCGCGATTTTTTCGGAAGGGCTAAACCCTCCAAATACCGACTGAAAAAATCCTGTGTCTTTATACATATATCTATTTACCCCAATACGGTGGGGGCGGGCAATAATACTCGAATACGCCGCAAAAAGACATAAAATTAAGCCAATTTGACTATTATACGCTAATGGACCGTAAAATAAAAATCCCCTTTTTAATAACTATCTTAATTATATATAACAAAGTTTAAACAAAATGTCAATAGCTGACAAAAACCTGTCCCCTGACGATAATCAGTTTATCATTTAATCCCGAATTTGAGCTCCGGCGCTATTTCTTTCCTCACAACGTGAAAAACTTCCCTTCCGAGAACCCGGCCGTCATCTGTCATCACCTCAACCCTCCATTTTCCCGGTAAAATCGCTGTCTTAAAACTATAGCCGCGATAACCGCCGTCTCTGCCCCCGGTTATCGGAAATCGAATACTCTCTTTCTTGACCCATCCTTTTTGAATATCATCATAAAAAGACCAGCGGTGCATAATGGGCACGGCAAAATCGGTCGGAGCAAAAACCGAACTGAAATAATAAACCGGTTCCCCCTCTCTCCAATGATAAATCCGGCTTGTTTCATCAAAAAAAAGATACCACAAAGCCGGTTCAAAACTCATGATATACCCTCCGTTATCGCGCTCAATGGAGTGATAAATTCCGCTTTCTTTCAAAGAAAGCGGAGCCGGAGGGATAATGTTCAAAAAATATAAAAAATTAAAAGCGGCATAAATGCCTCCTATGCTTAATGCCAAGACGCGCAAATTTCTTTTGATTGGATAAGAAACAAACCGGAATAAAAATAAAACAAATAAAGCGACAAGAATAACGCTTGCCAGCCCGCTCAACAAAAAAATTCCGTCCCCCATTTTTTTAAAAAATATCGGAAGAGCAAAAATTGAGTAAGAAAAAACGGCTATGAAAAATAAACTAAGTTGAAAAACAAAACGTTCATATTTCTTTCTGAATTTTTCGTTGCCGACCAAAAGCATAATCAGAGTCAGCAGAAAAATCCAGCTTTTTCCCAAAGCCGCGCTTTTCGTGTAAAAAATCACAAAAGCGCTAAACAATCCCCCGAAAGCAAACTGCATCAATACCGGCGCAAAAGGAATCAAGAAAACAACCGCACGAAAACGAAACCGGCCGGCTTCATATAAATTAAGAACAATTATGGCCAAACCGGCCAAAATCAAATTCGCAAGAATAACCAAATGGTCAAACAGCAAGTCAACGCGCTTAAGGGTCAAAGTATCAAAAACAAAGCCGGCCACAAAGGTAAAAGGGGCTATAAAACGCTCGTATTTATGAATCAACGATTCAATTAGTTCTTGTTTTGACGGCATGACAATTTTATCCAGTTAAAACCGGCACCAACGCGGCATAAAAAATTATTTCCGCTCCTTAATATTGCCGCAATATCCGGTTAAACTATTTCTATTTTCCAAAAACCGTTATATTTTTATGGCGCGTTTTTTATCTATGACGCGAAAATTTCCACGATTTTTTGCCTGAAATAGCGTCCGGAAACAATCCGCACCAAAGACCTTGAAACCCCGAAATAATCCGCCAACATCCGGCAAACGGCCTCATTCGCTTTGCCGTTTTTGGCCGGCTCTTTGACCCAGACCGCGAATTGATATTCGCTCATTTTTTCTATTTTTGCTTCCTTGGCATTAGGTTTTACTTTTATAATAATCTTCATAAAAAATTAATCTTTTAAAAGTCCGGCAAAATTATACTGAACCTTCTGAAACTTGAAATCGATAACAACCCGACAATAGGTCTTATCTGTCATAATAAGGATAATAACATAAACGGTCAGCTTATTAACAAAGGGTATTGCGCTAATTATTTATATTAATTAGTATAAAAATACCGGTTCTTTGCCAAAAAGAGGCTCAATATGTTAGTTAACAAAAAAGGGTTTAATATAGATAATGACCAATTTTTAAGGCATTTGTTCTTTGAAAAACGGATAATTTTCCTTGAGGGCTTTATAAGTGATGCCTATGTGGGCGACCCGACCATGCCCATGGGCTGGGCAAACACTCCCCGCGGAGTAATAGACCAGATAATTTACCTTTCTTCAAAAAGCCCGGAACCAATCAAACTCTTTATCGATTCGCCTGGCGGATTTCTAACTACGGCATTCAGTTTGCTTGATTTCATGACAACCGTATCCTGTCCCATCCATACCATTGGCACGGGAATTATCGCATCGGCTGCCGTTCCGGTACTGGCGGCAGGTAAATCCGGAAAAAGATTCATTTTTCCGCATACACGAACAATGATTCATCTGCCCGAGGGCGGCACTCACGGGGACGCGAAAGACCGAAAAATCGCCCAACAACAAATAGAAGAAATTACCAACGAATATATATCAACAATTTCACATTATACCGGAAAGGCCAAAAAAGAAATTGAATCCATAATTGATAGAGCATATTGGATGAACGCGGAAGAAACAAAAGCTTTCGGTCTGGTTGACCATATTGTAACCAATTTTTCTGATATTGGAATAAACCTAAATTAAAGTTCACTCCGCGTTTCGCGGAGTATTTTTTAAATAAGGCTCCGACTAGCTTACTGGTCAATACTCAACGAAAAAGAATAAAAAAACCGCGCCTTTTAGGCGGGTGTAACGGGCTTATTCCCTTTCGCCTTAAACCCCCACCCCTTGCGGGGTGTGGGTAAAAGGCGAAAAACAGGTATTTATTTTCCCTGCTCCTGTTGGGAGCTTTTAGAAAAATGCCTGTAAAGAAAATCACCATCAAGGGGGCTTAAATTAAACTTAAAAGAAGCGCGCTCAATAAGGTCAAAACGACTCGCTTTCGGATTTTCCCGAAATTGCTCATCAATCCATTTTACGGCCTTTTTAATTGGCGCTTCCCCTAAAGCCATTCATCCTCCATGTCTAGTTGTTAACAACATTGGCGGTTATTAACACCGCTCTTCCAGAATACTATACAAAAATAAGCTTGTCAATAGCACGCTTTAGCTCATAAAAACTGTTACCAAGAATTGAGTAGCGGTTAGCTCATAATTCCTGTTGAATTTCCATTCATGAATAAACGAATACGGCTTACTGCATATACAACCATTGCGTTGTTCCCTGCGTCGTTGTCCCCAAATTCCCGTTTCGGTCGTAACTCAAAGTCATTGACCCCATGCTTGTTACCGCGTGCGGATTGGCATAGTTCGACCCCGTATGCCCGTCATATTGATAATCTCCGATTGCAGATGTTGTAGAAATATTCCCGATAGCGTTATATCCCCATGTTTGCAAATAATTTGGACTTGTTGAAGCTTGTGAAGTAGAAGCAGTGGCTAAACGATAAAGCGCGTCATAGCCGAAATTAACAATCTTGGCTGTCGTGCTGGAATAATCCTCAATCTTGGTGATGTTGCCTACGGAGTCGTAGGTGTAATTAAGCGCTTGGATAGCTTCAGCAGTTTCAGGAGAATAGCTATATGCCCAGACGAACAAATCATCAGTTACCGGAGAAATGCCAAGAACGCCACCGATGTCGTCGAGGAAGAAATAAACGGGATATGTGGTTTCGTGATCTTCTGAACTGGCTGACTCCGAAATAACAAAAGGTTGCTCGCAGGTGCAATTTTTATCAAACGCAAAAACTGCCTGCGGGAGGAGGATAGAGATAACTAATGAAAGATAAGTGACTCGCTTGATCACGAGTTTATTATATCAGATTTGAGATTTTTATTTAACTTGTTAATTCCGACCAGCTTGCTGGTCGGAGGTTCATTTCTTTTGATTACCGACTTGAGAACTGGACCTACTTAACCATGCGGCATTATTGGTCTTTGCCATACTCAGTCCGCATCTTGGCGCGCAGCCAAAAATCTTCTTTCTTCCCTTCCTCCGTTGCTAAGAACCAATAAAATTTAAGAGGATCAACATTATAAGGTTTCATCGATCGTTTAATTTCATTCTTGAGTCGCAAAATATCAAGCCGCACTGGTTTATATGTCTGATCCGCAACGCTTTCATACTCTATAGGATAGATTTTTTTCTCTTTCACAAGTTCAGATATAACCCGTATA
>Ga0075937_115_pt1 | contig 47410 bp, 46 predicted proteins | sample RifGroA2_FD_67946 | JGI IMG/M metagenome (GOLD analysis project Ga0075937, IMG submission 67946) | Parcubacteria bacterium GW2011_GWA2_42_14
TATTGTGAGATTTCAGTATGTGCTCTACCATTCTTTCATACTACCACCCTTCCTATTCGGTTCCTACCGATGCAAGCATCGGGGTAAAGTTAGAATTTACTCCATAGATACATCCAAAATCGCTTCTTTGCGCTTTCCCACATTTTGGTTTGAGCCAACTCCGCAAGGTTTGTTTATGCTTCAAGTCGCCTTTGGCCAATCAAAATACTATTCCGACAATTTGTCGGAAAACGTAAAGCGCGGGATTCGCCAAAAACTCAGGCGTGGAGAGTGACCCAGCCTTGCGCCGTTCGGATATGTAAACAATCCGAAAACCCGAACCATTGAGCCAGACCAGACCAAAGCGAGGGTTATTAAAAAAGCGTTTGAGGAATACGCGCAAGGCCGCCATACGCTTTTATCACTGGGCGATCGCCTGAGTTTTTGGGGCGTGGTGAGCGGGACCGGAAAACCGCTCTGTAAAGCAACGCTCCAAAGAATGCTGACGAACAAAGTGCATCTCGGCTTAATCGTTCACAACGGCGAAACATACGAGGGCGGTTTTCCGTCAATTGTTTCCCGAGCGACTTTTGAGAAAGTGCAGGAAGTTTTGAAAAACAGAGCCAAGCCGCGCCACTCAAAGAAACGCCACAACTTTCCATTTACCGGGCTGCTCACTTGCGGCGAATGTGGCGCGGCCATTACCGCCCAATACGCGCACGGACACGGCGGAACATATAAATACTATCGTTGCACCAAACGGCTTGGCTCGTGTTCGCAAAGTTATCTGCGTGAAGATTTACTTACCGAACAATTAAAAACAGAAATCTCAAAAGTCGCTCTGTGCGAAGACTGGAAAGAAAAGATGTTGGTAAAAGTGGAAATGTGGGAAAAGGAAAATATCCAGTCTTCGCAATCTTTCGCCCAAAATCTGGAAAAAGAAATCAAGGAAACCGAAACAAAGCTCGATAGGTTGGTGAACGCCTTTTTGGACGGGAGTATTGAGAAGGAAACCTATCTCGCCAAAAAGGACGAGCTTATCACTACCAAAACAGACCTCCAACGAAGGAAATCTGATTTTGGGCGAAAGGGAAACAATTGGATCGAACCTTTGCGTGAATGGATTTTAGCCGCTCACCACGCTGAAAAACTGGCTTCGTCAAACGAATTTGATGAAATCAAATCGTTTGTGGAAAAAATTGGAACGAACCGCCGCTTGCTTTCCAAAAAAGTCCTCGTCGGGCTTCGCCCGCCGTTTGATTTAATCACGAAACAACGGGCTTTTTGCGAAGCGAGACCCGCCGAAGGCGTGGCGAGCGAGCAATCATCTCGTCCTGAAAAATCGTTAAGTTTTGATTGGTCGACGATTCTTAACTTTGCTCTAACTTATTTTACAGAAAACTCTTGAAAAGCAAAAGAGCGTAGCCCCCGCGCCGTTTTCGGCGCGGGGGCTACCATAAATTTGCTCGGGAGCGATGGAATGGGAGGCGTGGAGGGTCCCCCTTACTTTTACTAATGGAACGGATGTTTATAAGGAGCTTGGCGAGACGTATATTAAGCACAAGGTTGGTTTTTTTATTTTAGCTCCCTCTGGCGCAGGTAAAACCCATTTTATAAAAAATCAAAAAGAATCACATTGGATTGATGGGGACGAGATTTGGATGGCGGCAAAAGCTCATCCAGATGGCCAGTGGTGGCTAGAAGATATATCAGTAATTGATGAAATTGACCAACGAAGTGATGTTATTACAGTGGAAGCAAAGAAATTGGGTTTTTGGATTATGGGCGCATCTAACTACTGGCTAAAACCCGATGCCGTCGTTATACCAGATTGGGAAAGCCACAAAAATTTTATTTCTAAACGAGAAAATAATGCTTATGATGGCGGTGCAACCAGTGAAGATTTAGAAAGAGTAGAAAAAAGCAGAAACTGGATGTCTAGGTGGAAAAAGGAGGGTGTTCAAATTTTTCAGTCCATTGAAGACGCGGTAAATTATTTAGTTGAAAAGCACAATAAATTATAAAAATATGGGGAAAGAAAATTTTGAACCAACTCTTCCTAGAAAGATTGAAAAAAGTGGTATTGAGCCGAATCTACCAGATATTGGGGGAACTGAAATAATTTTACAAAGACACGGGAAATATGAACGCTCTGCCGACAGTCCTAATGTGGGCAGCTTGACCGAAGAAGGTGCTGAAGAAGTTTATACTTCGGGTAAAGAATTTTTTCAAAAATTATTCGAGTCAGTAGCTGAATCTGAAAGAAAAAATATAGATATTTTAGTATTGGCAAGCGATACACAATATAAAGATGGAGGCCGTAGGTCTATGGAAACTGCTGAACAAGTAATTAGGGGGTTAAAAGAAGAACTAAAGAGGTTAAATTTGGATGATTCTCAATTATTAAATACTTCTAGTAATGTTTCCGGTGATGGAGGCTCCAGGCCAACTCCTAAACTTAGAGAACCTCAAATGTTTGATAATTCTCCAGAATTCGTTGAATTTCTTAAAGAAAAATATGGCGACTTAAATTTAGATTTTTGGATTGCTTTTGAGGAAGACAAGGAAAAAGAAACAAGAGAAAAAATGGGAGCAGAAGGTCCAGATGAAATTACGGATAGAATGAAGCTGATGGTGGACGTTCTTACTCGATACAGCAGATTTTATCACAAAAAACATCCTGACCGACGCTTAATTATCTGGGCAGCCACGCATTATGACACCATTAGCCCGTATATTAAAAGGGGAATTTTTGAGGTTGGAAAAGATATTCCTTTGGGAGTTGACTATGGTGCAGGTATATTAATCAATTTAGACCAGGATGGTAAAGGTACGGTTAAAATAGCGGGCAAAGAATATAAAGTCCCAAAAGAAAAATCATAATTATTTAATTGATCAGACCTCAACTGCGAGGGAGCGATGGAATTTTCCTCCACGCCTCCCATTCCATCGCTCCCGAGCAAATTTATGGTAGCCCCCGCGCCGAAAACGGCGCGGGGGCTACGCTCTTTTGCTTTTCAAGAGTTTTGGGCGCGTCCCGCGAGGCGGGACCCAAGAAAATCAGATGGTGGAATGAAGGAAAAAGAAAGAGAGCGGTCTGATTAAAAGAAAAACAATTATGAAATATTTTCTCTACGCCAGAAAATCAACAGAAGACGAGGAGCGACAAGTGATGAGTATTGAAGCTCAACTTGCCGAACTCCAAGAATACGCCAAGCGCGAAAATATTTTGATTACCGAAACTTTTATTGAATCGAAAAGCGCAAAGAAACCAGGCAGAGAAATATTTAACGAAATGATGGCGAAAGTCGCCTTATCAAAAGAACCTATCGGCCTTCTTGCGTGGCATCCTGATCGCTTGGCTCGCAATTCTATTGATGGCGGTCAAATTATTTACAGTATAGACATTAGCAAAATTGTTTCTTTGCGCTTCCCTACTTTTTGGTTTGAACCAACACCCCAAGGATTATTTATGTTGCAAGTGGCGTTCGGGCAATCTAAATATTATTCAGATAATCTTTCCGAAAACGTCAAAAGAGGTATTCGCCAAAAACTTCGCCGGGGAGAATGGCTAACTAAAGCTCCTTTCGGTTATTTGAATAATCCCAAGACAAGAACCATAGAACCGCATCCCACGCTCTCAAAAATCCTCGTCAAAGCATTTGAAGCATACGCGACTGGAAAATATACTTTAGAAAGTTTGGGAAAGTTTTTGGCGGAATATGGCATTGAATCAAAGAACCGAACGCCAGTTTCAAAAGCAAATATCAAAAGAATTCTTACTAACCAAGCATATCTAGGTCTCATTGCCCATAAAGGAGAATATTTTGAGGGCAAATTCCAACCAATTCTAGATCATGCGACATTTGAAGCCGTGCAGGAAGTTCTGAAAAGAAAAGCCAAACCTCGAAAAACAAAACAAGGCCATGATTTCCCATTCACTGGTCTGATGACTTGTGGACAATGTAATTCTCCCATCACTGCCCAATGGGCAAAGGGAAAATCGGGAGGAATATATCGCTATTATCGTTGCACTAAAAAGCGTGGAATTTGTTCTCAAAAATATATTCAAGAAAAGGATCTTGCCAATCAAATTAAGGCACGGCTTCAATCTGTTGCGCTTCCCGACACTCATACGGATTGGATGCTAAAGAAAGTTGAAGAATGGGAGAAAGAAGAAACAAATAAATCCATGTCGTCCGTCCAAAATATCAAATACAAAATCAATGAAACGCAAGAGAAACTTGATAAACTTGTTTCCGCCTACATAGACGGCGATATTCCAAAAGAAAACTATCTAACCAAAAAAGAAGAATTGCTCAAAACCAAAGTTTCTCTTGCTGAAAAGAAAGAGAATGGACGGACGACCAAAAACCCGCTCGAACCCCTCCGTCAATGGATTTTAGACACGAAAAAAGCCAGTTTCCTAGCTTTTTCCGATGACTACCCAGAAATGAAGCAGATTATCCAAAAGATTGGAACGAACCCCAAACTTTCAGACCGCTCTCTTTCTTTTTCCTTCATTCCACCATCTGATTTTCTTGGGTCCCGCCTCGCGGGACGCGCCCCCACCATTCCATTCGCGCCTTTGGCGATAAAATTCTCAACCCCGAAGCGCACGCCTGCTCCGCGTCACTTCTATTAAACTATCTTTTCTAAAAGCGTACTCCCGTCAAAATCCTTTCGGATATTGAATCAATCCTGCGCTTCCAGCTTTTCGCACAATAGCGTTGAGGATTATTTCTTGCCAAGGTAACGTTATTTCAGTTTGTGATCCTTTTTCTTTTATTTTTGGAAAATTTTTGTAAAGGCGCTCTGCAAGAATTCTTGCAAGACCAGTTGGCTTCCCGCCGATATTTGTATATGCGCGTTCCGTTTCCCATGCACTTATAAAAAGCTCGCGACAACGCTCTGAAAGTTCGGGCACTTCCTGTGCTTCTCTATAAATTTTGGAAACCTCCTTGTATTGCTCCCTCGCGATAGTTTCTGCCTCAAAATCTTTTTCATGTCGCAACACAAGGTCGATCTTCGCCTTCTCTTTTCCCTGGAAAATTCCGAGTTTTGAACGCCGTCTCCGCAATCCTTCAAAAAATTCTTGCGGCGATTCCAAAGAACTGTACAAATCTTGCATCCTGAATATGGAAGGATTATTTTTTGATATAACGTCAGCGTCAACAATCGTACGTCTGACAATCTTATTAGCTTCTTCAATAGCTTGAACGGCTTTTTGCTCTTCTTCTTTCAGTTTTTCAACTCGTAACGCCTCTTGTTTAATTGATTCTGCTAATTCATCGATTTTTCGTTCAAGCTCTTGTACTGACTTCGTAAATTCTTTTTCCGCTTCCAGCGTCCGTTCATTTTTTTCAGCTGATTCAACGATGCGCTTACCAATCTCCGGTTGTTCATAGATTGATTTGATACGGGTATTTATTGTTTCAAAATCATTTTCAATAGTACGTACCTGTTTTTCAAGCTCTTCAAGATTCTTTTTATCTTCTGCGTCAAGCAACCCTGCTTCATCAACACCCCGATAATATTCTAACGTATCATTCGCTTCATTATAAAGAATTTGCTTTTGGCGCGCTTCTTCAATCAACGCGTCATACTCGGTAATTTTTTCTTCAACATGTTTTTCTTTCATCCTTTTCACGTTTTCAATTTTTGTTTTCAAGTTCTGAGTTGCCCGCTGTAATCCTTTAACGGTCAGTTCTTCTCCGGCTCCCTCTAGCGGGTGCTCTGCTGGCATTTCAATATTGTTTGTCATAATTTTATTTTATCGGCGTATATATCCTTGTGCAGCTTCATAATGAAGACCCAAAAGAATTTCTGCCGATATTAATTACTAACTTGTTTTTATTTACCCTTTCCCGTGGAAAGCAAAATACAAATCAAAAATCAAAAGAATGGTCCAGCCGAATAATAATACAAATCACCTATTAATTCAATCACCTCGCCCTTAGGCGCTCTTTTAGTGGCTCCCATTACGAATAGTATAAGTTATCTTTTGATTTGAGGCATGATTTAGAAGCAATAATAAACGCAAACGATTACGCTATTTTAAACTTCATTTTGCAAAAACTTATCTGTGACACTTTTATATTTCTTTCCTATCCTATGTAATTTGTTTTAGAAGATTCTTGTTCTGGCCAACTTTCAATAATAAGCATTTTTTTATCCTCTATTGGCAATTTTGACCAGATTTCTTCAGTGATAAATGGCATAAAGGGATGGAGAAGTTTTAGAGTCGTTAAAAGTGTATTGGCCAAGATTTGTTTCGTTTCCCTATCTTCGTTTGTTTTTGAATATTCAATGAATTTATCCGCGAATTCGTGCCAAACAAATTCATGAATTGAATGAAGCGCTTGGCCGAAATCAAATTTTTCGATATCTTCATTAACGCCCTGAACCAGCGCAATAAGTTGATAGTGGAGTTGCGCGTTGGCTCCGTGTTCATTTTTGAAAGGAAAGATAAAATTTGTATCAAGATTGCCTTCGGTTTTTAGGAGAATAAATCTTGTTATATTCCATATCTTATTACAAAATTTCCTTCCCGCGACCACATGTTCCTCCGCCCAGTGTATATCCTGCCCCCCCATTGATTGCCAAATCAATCCGAAACGCGTGGCATCTGCCCCATATTTTTCAATTAAAGTCATGGGGTCAATTCCTGTGCCAAGGGACTTAGACATTCTTTTTCCGTCTTTGGTAAGGATGGTTGCGTGCACTAAAACATCAGAAAAGGGCGGACTCGCCATAAATTCAAGGCCGGAAAATATCATCCTTGACACCCATAAGTTAATTATATCACGGGCAGTAGAAAGTACTTGTGTCTGGTAAAATTCTTTTAAATCGGTCCCGTTTTTCGGGTCGCATGTTTCATGTTTCATGTCGCATGACTGCGGCCACCCAAGAGTCGCAAGGGGCCATAAGGCAGACGAAAACCATGTGTCAAGAACGTCGGTCTCTCCCTCAATAGGAACTCTGTGTCCCCACCATATCTGGCGGGAAATATTCCAATCGCGGATGTTTTCTATCCAATCAAGAAAAATATTTTTCCATCGTTCCGGATGAAATTTTACCTTGCCGGATTCAACGGCTTTTTTCGCAAGTTCAGCAAGCTCCTTCATTTTTAAGAACCATTGTTTAGAAAGGAGCGGTTCCACAACTGTTTCACAGCGATAACACAAAGAAATGTTGTGCGCGTAGTCCTCAATTCGTTCTATTAAACCGAGTTCTGTCAGGTCTTTTACGATTTGTTCTCGCGCCTCCAAAATTTTCATGCCCTCATAGCGAATTCCTGCTTTATCAGTCATGCGGCCTTTTTCTCCGATAACTTTTAGAATAGGAACTTCTTGGTGTCTTTGCCAAATTTCAAAATCCGCATGGTCGTGCGCGGGCGTTACTTTTATTATTCCGGTTCCGAAATTCGGGTCGGCTGCGTCGTCCGCGATAACACGGATATGTATTTCTTTAGGATTGGCGGGTTTGTCGCGCGGAATTGAATTATCTACGGATTGGATTAAGATATCTTTTCCGACATACTTTTTATATCGCTGATCTTTAGGATTAACAGCCAAAGCCGTATCGCCGAGTTTGGTTTCCGGCCGCACGGTGCCGATAGTGAGTGGCCCGTATTTTATATAATAAAATTTTCCTTTTTCTTCCTTATACTCAAGCTCAAGGTCGGATAAACTTGTTTGGCATCGTGAGCACCAGTTAACAGTGCGCTCCCCCTGATAAATCCATCCCTTTTTATAATAATGGATAAATGCTTCCTCAACCGCTTTTTGGTACTCGGCATCCATGGTGAATCTGGTACGCGACCAATCCATTGATGCTCCGAGTTTTTTAAATTGGTCCAAAATTATATTTCCGTATTTTTCTTTCCACTCCATGATTTTTTCAATGAATTTTTCGCGCCCAAGGTCGTGGCGAGAGATACCCTGTTTTTTCAAGTCCTTTTCCACTACGTTTTGCGTGGCAATTCCCGCGTGGTCGGTTCCCGGAAGCCATAAGGTTTTATAGCCCTCCATTCTTTTTTTGCGTATTAAAATATCCTGAATTGTCGCGTTCAGGGCATGGCCCATATGAAGAGAGCCGGTGATGTTGGGAGGAGGAACAACTATTGTGAATGTCGAGTGTGGAGTGTTGAGTGTAGTTTTTTTCTTTTTACCACCCTCCACCTTCAACTTTCCACTATCAAGATTATCCGGATTGAAAAAACCGGAATTTTCCCAGAGCTTATAAATTCTATCTTCCACTTTTTTGGGGTCGTATTGGGGCTCAAGGTCAATTTTTTCAGCATTATTTGACATATAAAATGGTTTTTGTTACTTATGAAATTACGATTATGCGATAACATTATCGCATAAAATTTGAACTTTGAAAACCGGCCTAATCCCGCCTGAGGCGGAACGGCTAAAGAAGCCCTAATTCCGTTAAAAGCGGAACAGGCAAGGAGAAAACAAAAATGGCATTTATGGCTAACGCAATTCCCAATTTTCCCAAACCGGAAAATTCTCCGTTTGTGAGTTTTGCCAAAGGAACGAAAGAACGCGAACTGCTTGAAAAAGAAATTGCCTATCTTCGCCATCCCGCGTTAACTCCTCCAACCCTTCCTCTCTGGATAAACGGTCCGATTAAAAAAAATGAAACCCGGCCATGCATTGTTCCACACGACCACCAGCGCCTTTTAGGGCATTACAGCGTTGCTTCCGAGGAAGACGTTCATAACGCAATTAAAACCGTTCTTGGGGCGCGCGACAAATGGATGCAGTTGCCTTGGTTCTGGCGATTGAATATTTTCCGCAAAGCAGCCGAGCTTCTGGAAAAGAAACATCTTTACGAGATGGTTGCCGCGGTTATGGAAGATTATTCCAAAAATCCTTTTGAAGCGTTTATTGATGTTCAGGAGTTGATTGATTTCTGGCGCTTTAATGCGTGGTACGCGTATGAACTCTATAAAAACCAGCCGGATTCCGACAACGGAAGTTTCAATATGCTTGATTATCGGCCGCTGGAAGGATTTGTTTTTGCCATTCCGCCGAATAACTTCGTGGCCATTGAAGGCAATTTGCCCACTGCCCCGCTTATCATGGGCAACGTGGTTATTGTTAAACCCTCTTCGGATGTAGTCTATTCATTCCATATGGTTTTGAGAATTCTTCTTGAGGCAGGACTTCCTAAAGATGTAATGGCCGTGCTTCAAGGCGATTCGGGATTAATCGGCAATATTGTTTTAAATCACAAGATGCTGGCAGGAATTCATTTTACCGGCGGTACCGATACTTTCAAAGCCATTCGCTGGCAAGTCGCGCAAAATGAGCACAATGGATTATATAAAAATTTTGTGCGGATTGCGGGCGAGACCGGCGGAAAAGACCCGATTATTGTTTATGACGACCATGACCCGGTACAAACCGCGGCAGGAATCGTAGTTGGCGGATTCGGAGCACAAGGCAGAAAGTGTTCTGCTACTTCGCGGGTTTATATGACTCCCAAAATGTGGCAAATAGATGTAAAACCTCATCTTTATAAATTTATGGACCAGATTCGCGTGGGTGATGTTGCTGATTTTAAGAATTATATGGGCGCGATTATAAATGAAAGAGAGTTTAAAAAAATTGTTGGTTATATTGAAAGGGCGCGACATGCGGAGAAATATGATAAAACGAATTTTGAATTTCCTGTCCAGAAACACGGAGTTGAGGAAATTTACGGCGGCGAGCATAAGGGAGAACAAATCGCCAACAATAACGGCTATTTTATCCGTCCGATGGTAATCGTCACACGCCATTATCCCGATGGGATATACGAAACAATGGTTGAAGAAATTTTCGGTCCGGTGGTAACAATTTGTCTTCTTCCCAAAGAAAGTTTTGAAAACGGAAAAGTGTTGAAGATTTGCGATAAGACATCCGACTATGCCCTCACGGGCGCTATTCAAACTAACGATATTTATCAATTCTGCGAAGCGCTTGAAGATCTTAAAGACAATTGTGGAAATATCTATGATTGGAAGACCACCGGCGCTATGGTTAACCGCCAGCCCTTTTCCGGCGCCAGAATGTCCGGCACCAACAGCAAAGTCGGCTGGTGGCTGAATCTTTTAAACTGGACAAGTCCGCGTACCATCGGAATGACTTTTGTAAAGCCGAATCATTTTGCTCCTTCATATCTTGACAGAGAATAGCCATGTGCGAAATTTGCCGAAGGGAAATCGGAACAAACCAGGCCCAGGGACCTAACGGAGAACTTTATTTTATCTGTGACGGCTGTCTTGCGGATTTGGAGAAAAAAGAAAAGGAGAAAGATTAAAATGGAAGAAATTGCCGGAAAAAAGTATGAACATTGCGGAGTTTATGTCAAGCAGGATAAAGAACACCGATGTCCAAAACAGGTTGAATCAAAAAAATCCCTTCTTGTTAATATTTTAGGATGAGAACAAAAAAAAGAAGATATATGGAATATCGAGCTGTTGGAAGTCGTTGCGCAATAGACCTTAATTGCCTGAATTTGTCCGTATCGCGCAAAACGGTTCTGGACATACTTAACCAAAATGGTTTTATGGAGGTAGACGTTGATATGATTTCTTTGGCGCGGCAATGTATAGGTGTTTCAAAGTATCGGCGTGCCGCGCGGCCATCCGAAGCGCCCAATATCGTAGATTGTTCAAGTTTCGTAAAATGGCTTTATGCCCAGCGCGGAATTTGGCTGCCACGCCGGACTATTCAACAACGGCAATATGGTAAAACGGTTGATATTAATGAGCTGACTGCGGGCGACCTTATATTCCTTTCGGGCAGACTAAATTATTATGATGATGATACAACTGACGGCGTAGGCCATGTCGGTATAGCCACCAGCAAAAACACGGTAATTCATGCTGTAAATAGTAGGGTCAACATCATAGAAGTTCCGCTTGACGTATTCGTTGACAAATCGAAATATCGCGGCACAAAACGCTATATTCCGAAAGATGCAGACCTTCTCACGCTGGAAACTCCGCCTCAGCGGGAAATAGAAGTTGCGGATGATATTAAATGGGTAATCTTTCAGTATTTAAAAAACAAACAATCAGGAAAAGATAACATTGTGTAACGACGTAAATTCGCATCCGCTTGGGTATTTTTCCAGGCGGTTTTTTATTTCCATCAAATCATTTTCGCTTTTCTGCTGTTCCCCTATTCGCGCGAATTAGAGATGGTAGAAACAAGCATATTAACCGGATGCGGGAGGGTATGTGAAAACCGATAGTATGCCGTCAGCCCGACCTGATTTCTGTCGACAATATCTAACTGACGCAAAACGGATAAATGTTTTGAGGTTGCCTTGAATGACAATTTAATTTGCTTCGCAATGTCGGTTACGGACAATTGTTTATTTTTGGCCAAAAGCTTAATTATAGCAAGACGTCTTCTATTGGCGAGCCCTTTAAAAATTTTTTCCAGATTTTTCATAATTTTTTATTTTTACTTCTATTTCTATATATCCCTTATTCGAGCGAATAAGGGATATATAAACAGGAAGCAAATTGATTGAATTTATTTTTACTTACTTATTACTTAATCGTCTATGCGTAAATTAGCACAAGCAAAAATTTTTTGCCAGTTTTTTGTTTTTTTATTTTTTCCGAAATGGGCCGCGAGGGCAATCATTAAGGCGTTATCGCCGGTAAAACGGGTATCCGATATTAAGTATTGTGTATTTGATGTGTATTTTTGCAATTCTTCTCCGAGACGCTGCCGTAATAATTTATTGGCGGCAACTCCGCCGCCCAACAGAACGGTTTTAACTTTAAATTCTTTGGCGGCGCGGATGGTTTTGGAAATCAAAACATCAACCACGGCATTTTGAAACTCATTAGCAATTGCCGCCTTTCTCCAGCGGCTTCTCAGAAGTTCGGGGTGGTCCTCTAATAAATACAGCACGGCGGTTTTCAGGCCGGAAAATGAGAAATTGTAGTCTCCGCTTCCCATCATGGGCCTCGGGAGCCGGAGCTCCCGCGCAGAATTACGCGGAACAGACGCAGAAGGTCGCGGAAAGATTTCTGCATTAGTCCGCGTTAAGTCAGCGCGTTTCTGCGCAATTTCCGCAAGTGCGGAAATTTGAGGACCTCCCGGATATTTTAATCCCAAAAGCCGCGCCACTTTATCAAATGCCTCTCCCGCGGCATCATCCAATGTTTCTCCGATAATTTTATATTTCCCGTATCCTTTCATTAAAACCAGCTCCGTATGCCCTCCGCTTACCAGCAATGCTAATGCCGGAAACTTAATTGAATGTAGAGTATAGAATGTAGAAGGTTGTTTATTATTTCTACTCTTCACATTCCACATTCCACTTTTGAGTAAAGCAGAATATAAATGCCCTTCCATATGGTTTACCGGAATTAACGGTTTATTCCAAATATAAGCCAGCGCTTTAGCAAAATTAACCCCTACCCAAAGCGCCGGTGCCAACCCCGGTCCGTAAGTTACGGCAATAGCGTCAATTTTTGGAGGCCTTAAGGGCGGTATTTGTTTTTTAAATTTTTCGAGAAGTTCCGGTTCTCGTTCCAAAATAGTATCCAGTATTTTATATTTAGTATTTTGTATATGTTTAATTTTTGGAATTTTGAATTTTAGGTTTTGTTTGGAAATTGAAAATTGGAAATTGGAAATTTTAAGCAATTTGCTTTCTATCAATGCTGTTATTAATATCGACGGCAAATTGCGTTGGTGTTCCCTCTTGGCCAAATTCGGCACTACTCCTCCGAATTTGGCATGGAGTTTAATTTGCGAGGAAGTGATATTAGAGAGGATTTTTACACGGATGTTTTTATCCGCGTCTATCCGTGCTTTTATAGTCCGCAACTGTTCGCGGTGATAGCCAAATTCCGCAATAGCAATCGCGGTTTCATCACAACTGGTTTCTATGGCAAGAATTTTCATATGCTCTATATTACATAATATTTGGCATGTTTGTCCATTTGTGTTTTTAAAATTGTTTAGTTACTTTTAAATCAGCGTTCTTTTACAAAACCGGAATAAAAACAATGTTTGAATGCGAACGGCTCATTTTACCCAACGGATTAAGAATTATAATTACTCCCATGTCCAATTCTTCCACTATCACCTCAATGGTTATGGTTTTAGGCGGATCGCGTTTTGAATCAAAGGAAAAGAGGGGCATTTCTCATTTTATGGAACATATGTTTTTTAAGGGCGGCGTAAAATACCCTACGGCTTTTGATCTCGCAAAATTGGTTGATGCCGTGGGCGGCAGGCGCAATGCCTCGACCGGAAAAGAAGATGTGATGTATTTTGTCAAACACGGGGCATCTTGCGGAAATCTTGGCTTAGACATTCTTGCCGATATGATTATTGGCGGCAGTTTTCCGGAAGAAGAGTTAAGAAAAGAACAAAAAGTCGTGCTGGAAGAATTCAACATGAGAAAAGACGACCCCGAAGTAAATCTTTTTGATTCTTTTCCCGAATACCTTATTTACGGAGACCATCCTTTGGGCAATTCTCCTATCGGAACCAGAGAAACTATCCAAAAAATTACAAGAAACGATCTATTTGAATACCGGAATACTTTTTATAAGCCGAATAATATGGTTATTTCCGTGGCCGGAAACATCAACGCGCAAAACTTTTTGCAAGAAATTCAAGACCGCTTCGGCAGAATGACCCCCGGCCCGGTTCCGGAATGGCGTTTATTTGACGGGATACGAATTAAAAATAACCGCGTTTTTACCCTGCCACGCAAAGAAATGGAACAAGCCGTTATGATACTTGCCGTCCACGGCATGGGATACCAACACCGTGATTATCTGCCATTACATGTTTTGATTTCTCTGCTTGGTTCCGGAGAAAGCTCCAGACTGTTTCAGGAAATAAGAGAAAAAAAGGGGCTTGTTTATGGAATTTATTCCGGCGGAGAAATGTATAAAGAAAGCGGATTAGTTTTAAGCCAATGGGAAACCTCCAACGAAAATATAGAAAAATCGCTAAGGGTGGTTATTGATGAATATGAAAAAATAAAACAATACGGCATTGAGGAAGAAGAACTGAAAAGAGTTAAGGGTATGATTATCGGTTCCAAAGAAATGAGTTGTGAGAACAACGGATATCTTGCCCGCGAATACGGTCAGGATGAACTTATGTTAGGAAGAGTAATTACTTTTGATGAATTTTGTAAAATAATCAATGAAGTTACCCAGGATGACGTTCTTCGGCTTGCCCGAACTTATTTAAAAACGGAAAAATTAAAGGTAGCCATGGCCGCGGAAGAAAAATACTGCGATAAAGAAAAACTGGAAAAAATTTTGGAAAACGCCCAATAATTAGGGCGTTTTTAATAATTATGCCGAGTATTCTTGTAGATACCCATGGGCAAGCCCGTGGAACTCTGCGATAATATTTAGAAACATTGGAAATGAAGTCATAATTTCCAATTTTTCCGGCTCCGTCTTCGCCGAGAGATTAGCGCACAGCACCAGTGTGAGAAATCGGAACAAAAACAACAAATTTTACATTTTTAGTTTCCATAATTATTTCAAAGGTTCGTTTGCTGAAACCCCAAGCACATCAGCCAATTTTTGAATTGTCGCAAAAGTTACCGGAACAGATTCCTGTTCTGTTAAATCTTTGTCATAAGTAAATTCTAAGGGCATACCGGTCCACACCAAATATGGTCTTTTAAAATAATCTTTAGCCTGTGGTCTATATTTTTCCACTCTTGCTCTCAGAATATCCTGATTAACTTCTACCTTTTCAGGTTGTAGTTCGATTTCTTCTTTGGTAGGCTGAGCAACTTTTTGTGATTCGTCTTCAATGGTCATAATTTCTCCTAAAATAAAATTATAAAAAATTTCCTTTCCCAAAATTAAAACGCGGTTCGAGCCGATATTTTTACAGGTTCTTTGGCAGTTTTTATCGGCGCGGCGAAGCCGCGATTTCGTAATTTCGCGGGGAGATTTCCTCGCCGCTTGCGGCGGCGAAAACCGTCCGAACTATTTCAAGAATAGACCACATTTTAAAAAACCGCAAGGAATTGGAAGCCGCCTCGCTTCGCTCCGGCGGAACGCTCGGGCGCGGCGGAATTCCCCCCACACCCCCCTTCCGCCGCGCTCAATAAGGTCGTCGTTTCCAACAACGTTTTTCATTGGGATGAATTTCAGCTTATTGTCCTCGCAAAACTTCTTAATCGCATTATCAAGTCGCTCAATGTTTTCATTGTAATAAGATTTATCGGGCTTCCACGGACAAGGGGTAGTTTTTGATTCATCTACAGCGGCCAAACCAACGAAAACAACTTTGTCGGTAAATTTCTTGGCGATAGAAAGAAGTTTTGCGAGATTTTGCTGAAATTCATCAAGCGAAACGCGTAAGCCGTTTGTAGAGTGGATAAATTGAGCGTCATTGATTCCAATAGCAAAAATTATCAAGTTCGGCTCGCGCGATTTCGCTTCAATTTCAATCCTGTTGAGCAAGGCGGCTGTGGTGTCGCCGGAAATACCAAGATTGTAAACATCTGTGTCATTATCTTTTTCCTCAAAATAATTTCGCAAGCGAGTAGCCCAGCCGCCTTGCTCCGGATCGTATGCACCCCAAGTTATACTATCGCCAAAAATTAGAATGTTCATTTTGTTGCTAGTTCTTTCCTTAATCCGCTCCGCCCCAAATTGAGCCAATACTCCGTTTCTTCGGTGGCGTTGCCTTTGATAAATTTTTCTTGATGACCGCCCATAAATTCCATAGCAACGCCAGCCAGCGCATAAGCATACAAATGTTGCTTTTCTTGCGGCGTAAGAGGATTTAACTTGTCGTATTCACTCACAATTAACTCGGTTCTACCGCGAAGTGATTTTGAGCCACTTTCTTCGTGTAATAAATTTGCGGCAATGACGGCAAGTTCTTGAGTTCGTGGATACCAATTAGCAACCGAGAAATCTAAGACGTAGATTTTGCCGTCTTTGCCTTTCATTACATTGGCTTTCGTAAAATCTCCGTGGACAAAACTGGGATAGCCCAAGAATCTAAAAGATAAGGCGGATGATAATCAATGCCATTTACTTTTACCGCCTGCTCAACTACTGCTTTTTGTTCTCCCTCGTCGGGAGCCCGATCAAGTTCAAGAAAAGTTTGGCCGTCCACAAATTTCATCAATACCATCGAAATTCCGTTTGCTTCGCTGTCAGGATAAACCACTCCGCCATCAGCAGTTTTTATTAGTAGCGGATGGTTTACGCCTGCTTCAACAGCTTTTTCCATTATTGTGCTGTAGCGAGTAATGGCTTCTGGGTTTCTGTCTTTAGAAAATATTTTTGCCACATACTTTCCGCTAGGGGTTTCTATGACGACATTGCAATCCTCATACCCAATACCGATTACAGAAAAATTTGTCGGGCTACCGATTTCGTACGCACTAGCAAGACGATTCACAACCACTCCGAGTTCACCGGAATAATCTAACCTATCAAGCGGTGTTTGTTTTTCAGTAGCCATAGTTTTTGATTTATCCATATTTTCCATAACTATTTCAAAAGCTCATCGGCAGAAACACCAAGCGCATTAGCCAGCTTTTGGATTGTCGCAATGGTAGGATTTTTCTTGCCGTTCTCAATATTGCTAATATAACCCCTATCAACCTCTAAAGCCCTCGCGATATCGCCTTGCGACATTCCCTTTTTGGCTCTAATGCGCTTCATATTTTTTCCAAGTTGTTCAGAGATTTTATCCATATTTGAGTTATTCACATTTTAGCACTTTGGTATACTACTGGACAATGTTATACTAAAGTACATTATGGTATTTTTCCAATTCCTTGCGGTTTTTTAAAATGGTGGACCCAGGGAGAATCGGACTCCCGCCTCGGCAATGCGAATGCCGCGTAATGCCACTTTACTATGGGCCCCATTGGATGTATTTTGAAATTATAACATTAAATATAAAAACGCAAGAATTATTCCTGCGTTTTAATGGTTTAACTACGCTCACTATTAATACTGAGCGTAGTCGAGGTATTAAATATTTCATATTTAATTCTTTCCACTGCTTCTAACGGATTATCGGATTTAGTGATTGGGCGGCCTATTACTAAAAAATCTGCCCCGGCTTTAAAAGCTTCTCGCGGCGTAGCAATTCTTTTTTGATCGTCTTTTTCGTTTATATCAGTTTTAACAGAATTCCACCAAACCGGCCGTACTCCTGGGACGATTTTAATAAGCTGTTTGTATTCCGGCTTTTGATTAAGCGTTTTTATGTCTCCTGTTCCTATCACAATGCCATCGGCCCGAGACACGAGCACGTTGAATGCGGCTATCATTAATTTTTGTTTGGACACTTGTTTTTGAGAAGTTAGGGCGCTAACCCCAATTATTTTGCTAGAGCCGCTGTTTTTCACGGCGGCAACCAATAATTTAATATCTTCTGCCGCATGAACGCTTATCATATCGGCTCCGGCCCTGGAGAGTTTTTTGACGGAATTCGCAACGGTTGAGGGAATATCATAAAGTTTAGGGTCGCAAAACACGCAGCCGTACCGGTGTAGCCGAGAAATTATCAAAATACCAGAATGCAACAGTAAATCATTAATTTTAAATCCCCAAACCCGGCCGGAAAGAACACTTGCCGTATACAATGCTTCATTGGCTTCCACCCCGTCAAGCGCCACAATAATTTTCATTTTCTCTTCGTCGTTATTTTAAAGATCGGCATTTCTACCATATTAATAGATTTATAAAATATATCAATAAAAAACCGCTTTTTATAGATCAAAAGGCGGTTTTTTAAAGCAATAATTAACTTTTAAATAATCTCCTTTATTTTTTTAATCAATTCGCTGACCAGGGTATTTGATTTTATCAGATAATCCCTGACACCCAACCTTTTTGCCAGTTTTTTGTATTCAGGATTGCTATAATTGGTTAATATAAAAACCGGAATTTTTTTGCCCTCTTTCAATTCACGGATATCTTTTAAGGCCTCAAGGCCGGTCATGCCGGGCAGAAGTATGTCCAGAACAATTAAATCCGGTTTGTATTTTTTGAATTCTTTTAAAATATCGCTACCGTCATTTACTATTTGATAATTTGTCAAACCAGCTTGATTAAATTCCCGCGTCAAAATCCGCACCATGAACTGGTCGTCTTCAATAATTAAAATTTTTGGAGTTGGTTTTTTAACCATAAAACATTAGTAAATTTTGTTTATGGGCTGAATCCGACCCTAAAACAAATTATGTTAATAATTTGTTTGGGTTTAGAATCGCCAGATCATTCCGCTGGAAGCGGAATGATTTAGGGAGACATAGGGGAATCGAACCCCTGCTAGCAGTTCCACAAACTGCTGTGCTAACCGTTACACCAATGTCTCCATTATAACAAATAATTATGCTAACAACTAAAAATACTAATGAATTAATCGCTCCCGGGAGGAATCGATTCGTCTTCTCGACGAAATCCCGGCCGATTTTTAACGGCTCGCGGGACGCTCGCCTAAATCGTCCGTCGGAGCAAAGCAGTTTGCTCCGACCCCCATATCCGCTAGAAGTCCGGAGTTCTATCTTCACCCCGTTAGACACCCCCCCGGCAGGAATCGAACCCGCATCAGCGCCTTAGAAGAGCGCTGCTTTATCCATTAAGCTACAGGGGGTTGTCTAACGGGGTAAGTTGAACTACGGGGGCAGAAGTTAAGAACCTTGAATGGTTATTCGCGTGCATCCGCTTTATCATCTGCGTTTATCCGCTTCTATGAGCAACTAAACTGTGTTGGAAAATAAAAAGATTATTGCAATGCGCTATTTCCGGCATTAAGCTTTATCTAAACATCGGCGGAGCATCCTTAATGCCGAATTGCAAAATAAAATCAAATTTATTTTTTCTCTCATCCAGCATATTGATAATTTCAGTCAGGTCTTTCCTTTTTAAGGTTATGGTATAATCACTTATCACGGCGGTATTTACAACTTTATAACCATACACATAAAAAATCCAAATATCAAGCAAGGGCCCTGTAGACACGAGGCCGACAACCGCCCAAAGCGAAATATAAACAACAGATTTGTAGGAGAAAATCTTTTTTAAATCCTCAATTTTTTTTATGTTCGGCAGAACCATTAACGTTTGCGGATTTGACCACTAATTTCATGAACGATGTTCGCGCGATTAGTGGAAAAATTTGCGCATATTCGCGATTATCGGCTAAGGGCATTAACTTTCATGCCGGCTTTATACGGAGAATCTTTCGTTCCTCCTCCAGTAATAATAATATCCTGAATTTCCATTTCATAAGGAGCCATCTCCAAAAGATTTAAAAAGATAAATATTCCCTTGCCGGAACCGTCAACGTTAATATTGACCCCGGCCCCATATTCAAGAATTCTTGGCGAAGAAGGGCCCTTGGATTCCGTTAGCCTTACGTCAATGAAGGCCTTGCTTGAAGAAGCGGCAGAATAAAGGAATTCAAAAAAATCCAGAGGGTTGGAATGGTCAACTGCCAAATTTTTAACCCGTCCAAGGTCGGTCGAAGATTCCTCTATCAGCTCTTCAACTCTTTTTATCTGATGGCGTTTGGTTTCAAGCAGGGCCAATTCATTTTTCATTTCAAGTATTTGATCAGCTCCTTTCTGCAAAAGAGGTAAAACGTAGAATAAAATAAACAACGCCATCAAACAGGTTGCTAAAATTAAGACCATAATAATTATAATAAACTTTTTTTGGGGACTGAGATTCTCTGGAATCACTAATGTTCACGAACATGACCACGAATTTCACGAATAGTATTCATGCGATTAGTGGAAAAATTTGCGCATATTCGCGATTACTTAAGCTTGCCTCTTAAGGTAAATGACACATTTTTTAATTTAACCAGGTTGTCCGGCGGAGAAATAATTTTTTCCGTAAAATACGGCAGTTCATCAAGGGCATCCTTAAACGCAAGAAATTTTTTAATATCGTCGGCTTGTCCCCTAATCATCACTTCTTTGGGGGTAAGAGTGTATTTTAATTCTGAAATCGTCGCAAGGTTTACGCTTGCGCCAAAAACACTTGAAACAACCGGAGAAATTCTGCTGATTTTTGCTTCAGCCAGCTTTAAAGATTGTATAATGCCGTTATTGACTTCTACCGCGTTTTCTGCTTCAGACACTTTGACATTTTCCTGGCTTTTTTGCTCAATTTCTAAGTCGTGTTTAAGGTCACTCTTTTGGAATAAAAGAAATATAAATGTTGGTATAAGAAGCACGGAAAAAATAATCATTATGGCCACAAGAGTAATGCCTATTTGTATTAAAAAACGGTTATAAATTTCAAACCGGACTTCGGTTTTTTGTTTTTCGGATAGTAAATTAAGGGTGAACATGAATCATAAATCATGAAGCATGAACCATAGAACACGACTTTTTGTGTTACAAGTTTCATGTTTCACGTTTCAAACTACTCGCGCAAAGCGAGACCGATTGCCGTTGTATATTTCAACGAAGCGTTTTTGGGTATCGGCGGCACGATTTTATATGGATTGCCGTAGACGTTTACGAATGGGTCGGCGGTAATAACCGGTTTTTTTAATGATATGGAAAGAAACTTTTCGAGACCTATTAAGTTGGCGTCTCCACCAACTAAAATTATTTTTGAAATATCTTTCAGGCCTCCATGGCGGTGTTCGGCACGGTCTTTATAAAACCAAATTTGTTTCCTGATTTCTTCAACCAATGCCGGAAGAAGCGGTATTAAGGCCTCAATCATAATGCCATTTTTATAATTTTTATTAAGGCCGTATTCCTTTTTTATTTTTTCCGCTTCTTCCAGGGGAATCCCGAGTTTTTCTGCGATTGCCTTGTTAAAATCCTGCCCGCCGAGCCTTATGGAAATTGTTAATATAATGGAGCCGCCGCCGAAAACCATAAAGCTGGTTCTGGTCATGCCGATATCAACAATAATAACCGCGTCGTTGATAAGGTCATTGGTTATAACAGTGCGCGATATGGCCTGGGATTCAAGCTCAATTGCCAAAGGATAATAGCCGGCACTGCGTATAACTGAAATATAAGAATCCACAGTAAGGCGCGGAAAAGCGGTAATTAAAACATCGGTATGATCCAGGGGAATTTCCGGAGAATTTATGATTTCGTAATCAAAATAAACCTGTTCTACCAGAAGAGGAATATTGGCTTCAAGTTCCCAGCGAACGGCTGAAGCGATTTCCGCTGGCTTTAATTTGGGAAGCTGAATTATCCGCACGAAACTTTTTTCTTCGGGTAAAGACGCGACTACGAATTTTTCCGAAATTTTTTTGTTACGCAAATCCTTTAGATTATTTTTTAAAATATCAATAAGCTCTTTTTCTTTTTTTATTTCTCCTTCGCTAACCAGCCCTTTTTCAATATTAATTTCACCGAAGTAATCAATTTTTTTATTGATTCCTTCCCGGTCTTTGCTGATTTTTGCGAACTTGATTGTAAGGTCGGAAATATCAATGCCCAAAAAAGGAGGATATAGAATGCCGCTTATTCTTTTGGAAATTACTGATAACATGAATTCATTATACCAGTAAACAAAAAACCCCGCCAATAATTGGCCAATAAGGGTATGTTCGTAATACTACTAAGTTTTTCAGATAAGGTGAGTCCACCATAATTTTCTGAACTCAAGGGGGAATCAATGTGCCGAGAACGGCTTATAAATTGGGGGGTTGTAAGGTCACCCCCTTGGTGAAGAAAATTATGGCAGACGAACCTTATTCCACCTCTCTCCATTCTTCAACCACATATCCGCCCTGCGGCCCGGACGAAAACGTAATATCCGACAACCCGCTTTCGTAAGTAAGCACAGCGTTATTTTTCATATGGACCAGATAAGCGGTCACTTCTTTAAGAGCGGTATTGTTTTCTATTAAAACCTTGCCGTGGCTTGTGTAAAAAACCGAAGCGGCCTGATTATTTTGTGATTGTATCGCCACTTCGTTTCCGCCTGTTTCAGCAGAATTATTCTGGGAAATAAGAATAATATGGCTGCCACTTGAACCGGAACCAAGAACCTTTGCGTTGTTCTGAATTAATATTTTACTGGAAGTCAGCCGATTAGAAGGATTATCAGCTATTAATACCTCGCTGTTGGCGCCATAACTTGGGTCTATCTTAATCTGTCCGTCATTTTTTATATCAATGCTTCCGACAACCCAAACGGGACCTTGTAAAATAACCACGCCGTCGTTTTGTACTGTAAGGTCGCAATTTATTTTTAGAGGCCCCAAATAAGTAGAAGGAAGGTCGTCTTCTATAATATAAGGACAGGGACTGGTATGTGTTCCGCCTGCTTCTGCCGCCGTCTCCCAATCGGAAATTTGCTGGTCGGATATAGGAAAATCTAAAATAGGCAGATCTGCCGGGGCAGGCGTTCCCGGATAGGAAGACATGCCAACCGAGCTCGTGGCAATCGATGTCTGATAATATGCGTTTATGCCTATAGTATCTCCGGAAATAATATCGGCGTGAGTTGAACTGGCAATTTTGCTTTTAGCAATCACTGTAGTGGATGTAGCGTTTTTGAAAATATTCGCATTAAAAATATAATGAGCCCTGGCATTTCCTTGAATTTTCGGGTCATTGGGGTTGCCGTTATATCCTCCGCTAATATATGAAGTAGAAGCGACCAAGGTGTCACCGGTAATTTTAGCGCTATCTTTCAAAATTATGTTTCCGGTAGTATAAACGCTTCCATTTAAAGTTGCGCCGTTTTCCATAAAAAAACCGCCTCTTCCAAGCTGAACCCCATACACAAAACTCACCCCGCCGCCAGTTTCCAAAACAGATTTTATTTTTCTGAAATTCTGCTGGACGCTGGCCAAAGTTTCAATTTCTCTTTTGGCGCCTACGGTAGTAGTTGTGGTTGTGGCCGTGTAGCCGTCTAAAACAATTATTTCTTGCGCCGAATATGATTTGCCGTTATTCATCCGATAAATTACGTCTTCGGTTCCCGACTCGGCCAAATAATAGCTTTTTTCCGAAATAAGTATGTCTCTTGATGCTTTGGAGCGGTTCAAGGCCAGATAGGAAAACGCCAAAACCCCGATTCCTCCCAAAAAAAGCATGAAAAAAACTATGGTCATAACAGCTTGCCCATTTTGTCGATTAGGTTGTAGGTTATAGGTTGTAGGTTGTAGGTTAATCATAACTTCCTCTTAATATTGCTGTTCCGTAAAAGGTGCTGGAGGCGGTTGATTTTGGAGTTGACGCGGAAAGCCCCATTTCAAACTTTATGGCTTTGGAACTGGAAGCGATGATTTGTGAAAAAAGCAGACGGGTTAAGACAACATCTGAATCCGTAAGAAAAATCGGGGAAGCGGGATTTTTTTTAAAAACCAACCTGCCCGAATCCAGATAAAAGTCAGCGTCGGTAAGAAAGGTGCTGGTGGCGCTAACATAAGTTCTTAACGACAAATCACCCGGGGTTACGTCAAGGGTACTCGAAGCATTAATATCGCTTGCCTGGCGGATTTCTCTTATTAATTTTTGCATGGTCTGGTCCGCGCTAAGTATTAATTTTCGTTCCAACCGGACTCTGGTTAAGGCCTTATTTATGATAACAATGCTGTTTACGACGAATGCGGAAATAACCGTTAAAATAGCGGCATAAACAATGATTTCGATTAGACCAGTTCCCTTCAACTAACTTACAACTTACAACTTACAACTTACAACACGTGTTGTCAGTTGTTGGTGGTTGGTCGTTGGTTAATTATTGAATATATTCATAATATAGGTTTTGACGGTTTCTGTTTTGATTACGCTCTTTGAGGTCCATTCCACTACCGCTTTGACCAATTTGGTATCCGGATCATTTGTGCCTGACGCGGAAATATCATTCGTCGCAGGATCGCGGTTCACGTTTTCCAAAATAAAATAACGATTGAATTTGCCGTCAATTAGGGCGGGCTGAACCGTTGTTGTTTCATAGTGATCGCCAACGAATAAAAGATAATAGCTGGTTCCGGCGGCAAGCGGAGCTATGCGAGTAGTCCAATTTGAATCCCTCATGGTTTTTAACGCCTCTATTGTTTCTGATGCCAAAAAAACCGCCTGAAGACGTTCGGTGGAAACCTTGGACACTCCTATGGAAAATTGGGCAATTGAACCCAGTGCCAAAAGGATGATTGAAATAATCGTAGCGCCTATAATAACTTCAATTAGAGATACTCCTCTCATTAACAAGTTAAAACAACAAATCAGTTTTTATTAATTTCTATAAATTTCTATGAGTTTCAGAAATTCATAGAAACTTGTTCCTCGCTTCGCTCGGAACGAAATTAATAGAAATTTATTGTTTATTTAATTTCTACCAACCCCGAATTATAAACCTCAATACTTTTTGTTTTATCAGAATTCCTTTTGATTATCATTTTTATAGTTCCCGGATTATCGGTCTCTCCGGATAGTCTTTTAAAGACAATATTCAAAGATGTGGACGAGTTGGCAAAATTGTTTATTTCCACCATGGGGGGCATATTTATAGTTTCATTTGAAGAGTCAGAAGGATTATATCCATTGCCCTTAAAAAAGATTACGCTAGTGGAAGCAAGCCGGATCCCATAGCCGGATTGTTCCTTAGAGGCAAGTGTCTGTACCCGCGCCTTATTTAAGGTATCCGCCACTAAATCAACTCCGCGAAGAAGGTTGTTTGATTCCCGAAAAGAAGTTAAACCGGCAAAAATAATTACTGCCAAAATTATCACTACGGCAGAGGCAATAAGCATTTCTATTAAAGTGTAACCATGCATATGACATGTGACATGTGACATGTGACAAGGGTTTTGTGACATGTTTTATCTTCCATGTCGCTTGTTGCATGTCTCTTGTCGCTATTATAACCCGCCCAGCCCTCCATAAATCGGCTGTATTATGGAAACGGCAAAAAGCCCGACTACTCCGCCGATGAATATCATCAGCATCGGCTCAACAATGGTGGAGAGATTTTTGGTGGTGGTAGTGACATCTTCTTCGTAAAATATGGCCAAGCGAAAAAGCATTCGTGATATGGTGCCGGTTTCTTCTCCGACCGATATGGTCTGGGTGAACATCGGCGGAAAAAGCTTAGGGAATTTTTTAAGGGTTTCGTTAAGAGGTTTGCCTTTTTGTATGTCTTCCGAGGCCTGAGCTATGGCTTGTCTGAATAAAACATTACCCAATACCGAAGAAGTTATTTCTAGGGCCTTGGTTATGGAAACGCCCGAGATTATCAGGGAGCCGAAGGTTCTCGCCATCCTGGCAATATTGAATTTTTGAATAAGCGGGCCAAATACCGGAATTTTGATTATAATTTTGTCAAAAATTTCCTTACCGCTCTTTGTTTTTATAATTCTAACAAACAGCGCAATAAAACCGGCAAAACCAATGACTACATAAAGATAATAGGTTAAAAGAAAACTGGATGAAGCAATAAGAATTCTCGTGGTGATAGGCAGTTGTATTTCCAATTCCGCGAAAGTTGAGGTCAGGGTGGGGACCACATAAACAAGCATTAAAATGCCTATGGCCAGGAGCACCGTAACAATTATGGCAGGATAGATCATCGCGCTCCTTACGCGGGATCTTAAGTCATAATCGCGTTTCATTTGGCGCGAAAGAAGAATCAGGGTTTTTTCAAGTTTTCCCGAAACTTCGCCGGAAGCAATCATGTTTATGAAAATATCGCCAAAAATTTTATTATGAGGCATCATGCTTTCGGAAAAATTTTTGCCCTTGTTGACGTTTTCAATAATATCAACTATGATTTTTTTGAATTTTAAATTATTGGTTTGTTCGGCCATGGCATCTAAGCTTCTTATTAATGAAAGTCCGGCTCCTATCATAACCGCCAAGTTTCTCGCAAAATTTATTTTTTCCACCAAACTTACACGGCCTAACCTCCATAAAATGCTTTGAATTTCAAAACTCTTTTTTTGTTTTGAATCTTTGGCCCACGATTCAATAAGGAGTAAGTTTTTTGCTCTTAATTTGGCTGCCAGGTTCCGCTCGTTTTCGCCATCTTCCTCTCCTTCAATTTTAGCGCCGGTTTTATCTACGGCAACATACTCAAATAACATGAATCATTAATCATGAATCGTGGAACATTAAACACAAATATTTTTTAATTCATGTTACCTGTTTCAGGTTTCATGTTTTAAATCACTCGCTGGTAACTCTCAATACTTCCTCAATCGTCGTTATCCCTTGAGATGCTTTTAATAGGCCGTCTTCAAGCATGGTAATCATTCCTTCGGCTCGCCCCCTTTTTTCAATTTCATCGGAACTTGCGTTTTTTATTATCAGCTCCCTTATGGAATCTGTTACCTCCATAACTTCATGAATTCCGACTCTTCCCTTATATCCGTCCTTGCATTCCTGGTTCGGTTTGGTTCTGGTCCAGGAAATCTTGTCTATTCCCTCATATGGCCCAATTGTCCGTTCATTCCTCAAAATTTTTATAATTTGTTCAATATTGACAACTTTTCCCAGGGCCGTTTTTTCAGCGTCATTCATTACATAAGTTTCTTTTTCCGGGCAAAGAGTTCTGATAAGGCGTTGGGCAATAATGGCGTTAACCGTGGAGGCGATAAGAAACGGCTCCACTTTCATGTCTAAAAGCCGCGGCAGAGCGCCGGCAGCGGAATTGGTATGAAGGGTTGAAAGTACAAGATGCCCTGTAAGAGCCGCGTTTATGGCTAACCCAGCGGTTTCGTTGTCGCGAATTTCTCCGACCATTACAATATCAGGGTCTTGCCGTAATATGCTTCGCAATCCATTGGCAAAGGTTAAACCGATTTCCGGCTTTACCTGTGTTTGGTTGATACCCGGCATTCTGTATTCAATCGGGTCTTCTACTGTAACAATGTTCACTCCGGGTTTGTTTAAAATATCCAAAATAGTGTAAAGAGTTGTTGTTTTTCCCGAACCGGTCGGACCGGTAGCAAGAATCATTCCGGTCGGGCGCCTGATGGCTTTGTGCAAAAGCTCGAGGTCGTGAGTATTAAAACCAAGAGTTTCAAGCGTAAACCCTTTGGAAGTTTCCGGAAGAAGACGCATAACGATTTTTTCTCCGTCAAAAACCGGCATAATGGAAACTCTGAAAGAAATTTTATATTCTGTGGTCTCAATTTTAAAACGTCCGTCTTGCGGAAGCCGATGTTCATCCAGTTTAAGATTGGACATTACTTTGATTCTGGCCACTGCACCAGCCGCCACCTGCTTGGGCAGGGTCATGGCCGGGCGCAGAATCCCATCAATTCGGTATCTTACAATAACTTCGCGCTCGGCCGGTTCAATGTGAATGTCGGAGGCATCTTGCAGTATGGCATGGCGAAGCAGGGTGTCGACTATCTTTATAACCGGCAGGTCTTCCGCCATTTTTTTCAATTCTTCCGTCTCTTTTTCCTCGTATCCTTTTTCCTGAATGAATTGGAGCGTGCTTTCCGTTTCCTTTTTTATGATTTCTCCGAATTCCGCCTGCAAACTCTTTTGGTATAATTTCAAAATCTGCTTAATGCTTTTTGGGGTGGTTAAACGCGGCAGTATTCTTAAATTCGCCTTCTTTTTTATAAATTCAATGGTTTGAATATCATCCGGGTCAAGCATGGCAACCTGAAGTTCGTTTCCATTTTTTTTGAAAGCAACAATGTTGTTTTTTTTGGCAACGAGCTCGGGTATGATATTTAAAACATTGGGGTCTATATTTTCTTTTTCCAAATTAACAAAAGGAATGCCCAGAATATAGGCCTCCAGTTTTTTCAAATCTTCCTCCTGCATCAATTTTTTTTCAATCAAAATTTCACTCAGACTCGTTTCTTTCTTTTCCGCTTCTTCCAAAGCGGCGTTCAAATCCTTTTCTTTCACGAATTCGCTGTCCAGAATAAACGCTTTTAATTGTTCATTAGATACCCTCATATATCTAAAAATCCTAAATTCAAAATCCTAAATCCTAAATAATTTCTAAATTCAAAATTCTGAACGTTTTTCCGCCAAAGGCGGATCCGTCTCCGGCGGAGAATTTTGGATTTGTGATTTTGGATTTGTTTAGGATTTAGATATTAGAATTTAGGATTTTGTGGTTTATAGGTTGAGAGATGTTTTTACTTTTGCCACCAATTCATCAAGTTTATAATTGGTTTTTACAAGATAATCCCTGGCTCCCAATTCTATGACTTTTTGAACCTCACCCATACCCTCAAGGTTCGTAAGCACTACTACCGGTATGGATTTTGTTTCCGGGTCCGCCTGTAGTTGGCGCAATACCTCAAAACCATCCATTTTTGGAAGAATGAGATCAAGAAGTAACAGATCGGGCTTTTTCTGCCTAGCTAAACGGACTCCTGTTTCGCCGTCAAGGGCCTGTATTACCTCAAATCCTTCGCTGGTAAAAGCGCTGGAAAGAGTTTTTTGTAAAGCCGGTTCGTCCTCGATGAATAAAATCTTTTTCATGAAACTTGAAACATGTAGCACGAAACTCGAATCAAAAATATGATTCATGATTCATGATTCATGGTTTAATAGGTAAAGTAAACCAAAAAGTAGACCCCGTATCAATTTCGGACTTAAACCCGATTTCTCCTCCAAGTTCTTCAACAACCGCCTTGGCAATAAATAAACCAAGCCCCGATCCTTGGGTTTGGTGTTTTACCGCGTTATCAGAACGGAAAAATTTCTGAAAAATAAATTTTTGTTGTTCTCTCGGGATGCCCACGCCGTCATCGTGAATTTCCCATTTTAAAAATCTGCCTTCGCTCTTTATATAAACATCAATCTTGCCCTTGCCGCGTGAATAACGGATAGCATTATCAATTAAATTTTGAACAACCATTTTCACTCTGTCCATATCCCCTATGATATCCGGCGGAGACAATAAGGGATGCAGTTCAATTTCAACGTTATAGGCCTTGGCGTACCAAATCACCGAGTTAACCATATCTTCGGTAATTTTGTAAAGAGGTATGGGATTTCTTGCTAAAACCAATCTGTTAGATTCAATGCGGTTTGCTTCCAAAAGTAAACTTACCAGCTGAATCATGCGTTCGGTATTTTCTTTCAGAATATTTAAATACATGCCGTCGTCCCGATTAAATTTTTGGCCCTCGGATTCTTTTATAAGAATATCCATGGTCCATTTGAATATGGAAAGAGGAGAACGAAGCTGGTGCGACACAATGCTTATAAATTCGCTTTTTAAAAGATTGGCTTCGGCTATTTTGTTGAAACCGGATATAATGAAGTTTCCGATAACAAGAATAAGAACAGAGACAGAAACAACCACCAATGCCGCAACCATCGGCTCATCGGTATAGCGCGATGCCAGAAAATAACTTCCCAGCATGGCGCAAATATTTATAAAGCCCATCACAATGAAAAGAAAGGGCGGGCACTCCCAAAGCCCCAAACCGCTTCTTTTACATTCACCGAAAACATGACCATCTTTTATAAAACCAAACATGTTTTCAGTATAGCACATTTCGGAAAGGGTTAATCAATATTCCAAGTATTAATTATTAACACTTTAAATGATATTGACTTTTCAACGGTTTCTGTGCTACGGATAAAGCATTAATATTTCTTTGAAAACAAGGAAAACCGCGATGAACACTGAATCTTACGCTGATTTGCACAGAAAATGGATTATTCCGACAACTATCGGCTCCGAAGAAAAAGATGCCTTGGTTCGGGGAAACGGTGTTTGGGTATGGGATGAAAACGGCAAAAAATATTTTGACGCCTGCTCGCAGGTAAGTTGCGCCAACATCGGGCATAATCATCCGAAATTTACAGCCCTTATGAAACATTTTTGGCATGAAGCAGGACTAAAAAATGCCATAAGCGTTACTATGGGAACAGATTTTTTTTATGAAAACTATCTATATAAAAGACAGGCATATGATTTTGATCTTACACCGATAGCCCTGGCAGACCGTTTAGCCCCCCATCTTTTTGGTAAAGATAATACAATATTCGGTTTTCAATCCACCGGCGCTGAAGGGGTAAATTTAGCCATTCGTTATTTCCGAACCATCACTGAAAAAAAATACTGGATCTCTTTTGAAAAAGCGTTTCATGGCAGGCACGGAGAATCACGCGACAGTTCGGATTCAAACCCGGTGCATTGGAATGAGGCCGAAAGAAACGGAAATGTCTTTTTCCTTCCTTTTCCCGAAACCTTCGAAGACCTGAAACGAGCCAAAGAACGGCTTAATGGCATTCCCTTAAAAGAATGCGCCTGTTTGATTTATGAGCCGGTGCAGGGCGAAGGCGGAGGCATGAGGGTCGGCTGGTACCTTCGTCAGCTGGAAACAATTCTTAAAGAAGAAGGAATTTTTTCCATATCGGACGAAATCCAGTCGGGACTCGGCCGTTGTGGCGCATGGTTCGGTTATCAGCAGCTCGGCCTTAATCCGGATGCGGTGGTTATGGGAAAAACATTGGGTTCCGGAGTTCCGGTCAGCGCTATCGGCATCAAACGGGATGCTGTCGGGAAAAAACCATTTATGCCGGGCAAGGTATCCGGCACATTTTCCATGAGTCCTATTGGAATGGCCGCGGCCAATATTACCATGCATATTTACGAAGAAGAAAAAATCGTGGAAAACGCGGCAAAGCTTTCGCCGTTATTCCATAAAATTTTGTATGAAGCAATTGAATCGTTTAATGAAAATGACGGCTTTAATCCTTACTTTAAGGTTGACGGCATAGGACTTTATAAAAGCATTAAGCCTTATACTTTTACAGGAAATCATGACGCTGGTAAACGTAACCAACTCGTAGAAAAACTACGGGAACTCGGCGTTTGGACCCTTGGCGCTTCCAAGAATTATCCGGCAGTGCGCTTAACCCCTCCGTTGATTTCCACCGAATCCGACCTCAAATTCCTGGCTGATGCGCTTGCCAAGGCAATTCGTTCAGCATAACCACCACAGGCCTCAATCGAGGCCTTTTTGCTGTCTTTTTTAGCCAAAGTATCTATTTATTTATCTATCGTCCAATAAATAGATATCAAGCAAAAATATGTTTTCATGCGCTTTCTTTTATGTTAGTTTTAACTTATGAAATTGGAAGATAAAATAGAAAATATTTTTCGTTTGACTCCGGCCAAAAAGTCGGCGTTAAAAAAACTGGGCATTACAACAGCGCGAGATATGCTTTATTATTTTCCCTTTCGTTATATTGAATTTTCCGGACTGAAAAAAATCAGTGAATTGGTTATTGGAGAACATGCGTCCGTCATTGGCGAGGTCGTAAAAATAGAAGCGGAAAAAACCTGGAAGAAAAAAATGATAATTGCTCAGGGAGCGCTCAAAGACGATACCGGCTTAGTCAGTATTGTCTGGTTTAATCAGCCGTATTTAGCCAATATCTTAAAACCCGGAGCCAAAATAATGATTTCCGGAAAGGCAGCATATAAAAAAGGGAAATTATTTTTTGCCAATCCGGAGTGGCAAATTCTAACTAACAACCTACAACTTACAACTGACAACAAACAACCGACTACTCTATTGCCAGTATATTCCGAAACTTACGGGGTTTCTTCAGAATGGCTAAGGTGGCAGATAAAAAGATTATTTGATGAAATAGGGGCTCTTCCAGAAATAATTCCGGAAGAAATTTTGAAAAAATATCACTTGCCTGGCGTAAAAAGAGCTTTAATGGCCGCGCATTTTCCTAAAACCATGGCTGAAGCCGGGGCCGCAAAAAAACGATTTGCTTTTGAAGAAATATTTTTCATACAGCTGGAAAGGCAAAAACAAAGAAAAAAGAATGAAGAAATAAAAGGAGTATCAATTAAACCAAACGAAGAACTCATAAAAGAATTTAAGGGCTTTTTGCCGTATAAACTTACTTCTGCCCAGGAAAAGGTTATTTCCCAAATTTTGGATGATTTTAAAAAACCGCATCCTATGTCGCGTTTACTTGAAGGAGATGTGGGTTCCGGAAAAACAATTGTGGCGGCCGCTGTGTCGCTTAGTGTCGTTAATAACAATTATCAGGTTGCTTTTATGGCCCCAACTGAAATTCTGGCGCGACAGCACTTTGAAGAATTTATCCGCCGTCTTGAGCCCTTTCGCGTTTCCATCGGACTTCTTACTTCTTCCGAATCAAAAAAATTTCCGTCAAAACTATCTTTTAAAAAATCTGCCGTTCTTTCCAAAAGCCAGCTTTTAAAATTCGTTGAAGCGGGAGACATAAAAATTTTAATAGGCACCCACGCCTTAATTCAGGATAAAGTTAAATTTAAAAAATTGGGGCTGGTTATAATTGACGAACAACATCGTTTCGGAACGGAACAACGGGCTCACCTCGTCAAAAACAAAGAAGAAATAAAACAATATGGCGATTCCCCCAAACTCCTTAAAAAATCCCAAATTGGTTTTGTAAAATCAGCTCCGCATCTTTTATCAATGACCGCAACCCCGATTCCGAGAACCCTTGCCCTGACTATTTATGGAGACCTTGATTTGTCGGTTTTAGATGAAATGCCGCCCGGCCGTATAAAAATTATCACCAGGGTAGTCTCGCCAAAAGAACGCGTAAACACTTACGAATTCATTCGGGAAGAAATTAAAAAGGGCAGGCAGGCATTTGTTATTTGCCCTCGCATTGATGCTGCGCCGCGGAATAACGCGGACAAAACGCGGACTAACGCAGGAACGTTTCCGCGACTATCTGCGTCAAGTCCGCGTAATCCCGCGCTCCCCTTACAGGAGATGAAGGCGGTAAAGGAAGAATATAAAAAGTTAAAAGAGCATATTTTTCCGGAATTTGAAATTGCCATGCTTCACGGAAAATTAAAGCCCAAAGAAAAAGAAGAAGTAATGAAAAAATTTTCCGCCCCCGCCGGAGACCACAAAATTGATATTCTCGTTTCAACTTCCGTTGTTGAAGTCGGCGTGGATGTTCCCAATGCCACCATTATGATGATTGAGGGCGGAGAAAGATTTGGTTTAGCCCAGCTTCATCAATTCCGTGGCAGAGTTGGAAGAGGCGAACATCAATCGTATTGTTTTGTATTTACCGAGCATTCATCGGGACGCGTCAGAGAAAGATTACGTGCGCTTCAGGATTCAAAAAACGGCTTTGAACTTGCTGAATATGACCTAATGTTTCGTGGGCCCGGAGAACTTTCCGGCAGAAATCAATGGGGAATGAGTGATATGGGAATGGAAGCCCTAAAAAACATAAAAATGGTTGAAGCGGCGCGTCTTGAAGCTCAAAATCTCATCAATCAAGACCCGGAATTAAAAAAATACCCGTTTTTACAAAAACGGGTTCAGGAAATCGGTGAAAAGCTTCATTTTGAATGAATTTACGGGGTTCAATCTTATAAAAACAATAGAAAAATCCGGGTTTTAGTTCGAATCTTGACTATATTATTTAGGCATTAATTTCTGCCAACTGTTGGTTGATAAATTCTTCACAACGCGTCTTCAAATTATCCTCTTTATGTTTTTCCGCCCTTGCAACCTCAAGTTCAATTGTCTGGTTTCGCAATAATTCAAGTATTACTTCAAGCTGTTCTTCGGTAAGATTAACCTCTGTATTTGTTCTGCCTGCTATTTCAGTGAAAATGGGAATGGGTTCATCCTGTCCGTGTACCCACGAGGTAAACACTTCCCGATACCTTTGAATGTCCAATGTTGAAGGCGCTGATGCGTGCCGTAAGAAATTCATTTTGCTTACAACAGTTCCAAATCCACCTCCACGACTAAACAAGTCCTTCCAAGAAGTGTAATGAACCAAGTTCGCCTGCTCTTGGCGATATGGAATCAAGGAAGAAAAACGCGGATCGCTCCATACGTTTACGAAACTAATTCCCATGCTTTGGCCAGTAGACCATTATTTAGTTTATTGGCATGTGGTCGGAAGAGAGCCGCCCAGAAAACTTGAAATAATTCCTGGTATGTTGAAAGCAATTATGGCTATGGCCAAACCAACGATAACCCAAATAATATTGCTTCTGGCGGTTTTAACTTTTTCAGCATCTCCTCCGGCCGTAAGAAATTGAAAAGCGGCAATAAGCATCATAATAACCGTAATTGCTCCGATAAAAGCCGAGAGGGTCTTGCCAACATCATTGGCAATAAAAGCAAGAAGTTCTGAGCAGGTTGTTGGCAGGGTGGCAGCTAATGTCTTTAATGGAAAAATTAGTGTTATAACAGATGTAGTGTAGAAATAGTTATAAATTAGACTTTTTTTCATATATTTTAATTATATCATATTACGTTATTTAAGTCAATAGCATATAAAAATTGCGTAAAATGTTGATGAATAATGCATATTTAAGCCATTTTTTAGCATTCGGGGAAATGTTTTTAACAAATATATAAGGGGTATTTTCGGAATTTTAAAAACCGCACCAGCAATGATGCGGTAATATTTTTAGATTTACCCAAATATTTTAACGGCCTTAACAAGATAAGTTTTCATTGCTTCCACATCAAGGTCATTTTCTGAATTGCGGAGTTTTCCCTGGGCATCAATGTTTAAATTCGGAAAATCAGCAATCAATGGCTCAACAAGATTTAATGTGTCCGGACCAAGCCCTCCGGCAACTCCTAGGCCGATACCGTATTTTCTTTTTCTAATTTCGGTAAGAAATTCACGGGTGCGTTCTGTATCAAACGATTTTCCTTGTCCGCCGCTTGGGTCAAGAAGCACATCATCAATAAATTCCGCGTATTGTTCAAATTTGTCAGCAACACTTTCTGGAGTTCCTCCGGCCATTTCAACCGCTTTTTGCCCGATTTGAAGTACAACTCTATATTTATAACCCACAGCATTTCTATATTCGTCCAGTATCCTAACTTCCGGCCAAGCAATATTTAACTGAAACCCGTGGAAATGCCATCCGGCTAAATTATGAATTTTAACCATGTCATTAAGAATAGATCTTTCCTGGCCTTCTTCGGTGCTATAATGAACAAGATTTAACACGCGGCTATCTTCTAAAAACAGCTCATTAATTGCCAATGGCGAAGGGGTTTGCTTTTGCCATTTTGGCTTAATTGGCAAATATCTTAATGATTTCCATGTTGCGCAAACCCCGACCATTAATTCCCTGTCATAATTTTTCGGAAAAACGCTTAAGGCCGACGAAACTTCTTCTTTTTTGGTAAAACCGGTAACGCCGATATATGGTTTCATTGTTCACTTTTTTTGTTAAAGTTCGCTTTGCGTACTTTACCTTATCAGATTTAAATTAAATGTTCAAGGAAGAATTTGGGAAGAATTTGGGCAGCAATTTTTCAAGTTAATACGCGGAGATTATATTAATCAATTTTTATTTATCTTCTTCGCGTTAATTCTTGAAAAGTGAAATCGCTTTTAACCATGCGGGCTAAAGTTTCGTTTGGATTAAGTAAGGCCGTTTCTCTTAAAACAGCATCTATCCCTTTTTGCCGCAAATCGCGCACCAATTCTTTGGCTTGTTCGTCTTCTATGTAGTCATAAGCAAGCGCTCCGGCAATGCCGGTTGCAAGATAAGCCGGTGTAATTCCGGCTTCTAATGCTCCTTGGGCAGGAGCGATCAGTCGGTCGGTGGGATGAAGTTTGCGTTTTGGCTGGCGGGCAACACGGACGATTTCATCAGACAGTTTAGGATTTTTTAATCTTTTAAGAGTTTTTTGAACGTAATTTTGCTGTTCTGCTTCGCTAATGCCGTGCTTTAATTCAAGTAATTGACTTATCTCCGCCATTGCTCCGTTAAGAAGGGTTTGTACGCGCGTATCTTCAAGGGCCTCATGAACATATTGAAAACCGGCAAGGTAGCCGTAATACCCGACAATGGCGTGGGCCATATTCAGAGTAAAAAGTTTTTGTTCCAAAGCTCCTTTTATGTTTTCGGTAAATTCCGCGCCCTGCAAATTAAGAATTTTATTTCCTAACACTTTTTTATCTATTACAAATAGTGCGTATTCTTCTACTGCCACCGCCAAAGGATGAATAAGTTCATCCGGCGATATGTTGGGAATAATTCTATCTACTACGCAATTTGGAAAACTAACCAGATTTTCAATTTCATTCCATTCTTCCGGGGCAATATAGGGCAAGATTAATGATTTAAGATAAGAGGTATTGTCGTTTACATTCTCGCAAGCAATTACGATAATGTGTATTGGTTCTGAAGAAATTTTGGATAACTGAAGTTTTTTCAAAAGCCCCTCGGCAATAAGCGGGGCTACTTTTTGAAGGGATTCTTTGCCAACCGCCGTAGTAATAATATTGGCTTCAGCAATTGCTTTTATCACTTCTTCTTGGTTATTCGCCCAAAGGCCCTTGTAACCTTCAACTTCTTTGGTTGTTTCATCTTCGCCAACGATAATGACGGGGTAGCGCGGATTGCTGTTTAGTAAATCAATCTTTCTTTCATCTACATCAATAAAAGTTACCTCGTAACCATTTTCAACCAGCAATAAACCAATAAAACCGCGTCCTATGTTTCCTGCGCCAAAGTGAACTGCTTTCATAGTGCCTCCTTTTGTCAAGGTGCATTTATATAAACGATGAATGAATAAAAATAGTTAAAAGAGGAAGTCGGAGAAAACTATATCACCTATATATCATAAATCGCGCCTTTTCGGGCGCGATTTTATTCTTTAAATGTCCGTGTTTATTGGCCGTCTTCAGTTAGAGCCGTTAACGGCCAAACCCCATAAGACGGTTTAGCTCAATTTTATACTACGCAATTGGTACATCTCGGGCAAGATTATCTAAGAATTGGCCGGTAATCTTGTTTACCTCCTCAACAATTTTTTGGTGATAACGATAATCATGTTCGGAATCTAAGGCGTGAATCATTTTTGGGTCTGCCGCTTCCTGATATGCTTCTTTAACATATTTCGGATCATTCATATTATCTTGTGTTCCATAGAAAAAGAGTTTTGGTTTGATGCAGTTTCTTAAACCAGGTAAGGCGTTATATTGCGCTCCATCTTTAAAGTAATTAAGTGGTAATTCAAATTTTTTTTGCTCCTTAGTTTTTATTGCCCCGGGCGGCAGATCTCTATAACTAATTACTTTTCCGCCGACTATCCGCCCTTTTTCCGGGTCACTGGGCGCTCCATAATACGAAAAAATCGTAATGAAATGAGTCACATAAATATTATTTGGTCCAGCCAACATAGCAATGGTCCCTCCTCTGCTGTGACCCATAAGTAGGGTCGGCCTATTACCAAAACACCCCATCAGTTCGTCTACTGCTTTCAGGCAATTCGTGGTTGTGTAGAGGCCAATGTCTCCGGGACTTTCCCAAGTACCCGGCGGATCAAAAGATAACGCAAAATAACCTTTGTTGGCTAGATAATCAACAATGCTTGTATTGTGAATATAATCTTTAGTATCCAATCTGCCGGGTATAATAATTGCAAGTTTAGGTGACGAGAGATTGCCTTTCGAATAAACGGCTAGTTCAAAGTTTTTTGTTTTTATTATACCCATATGACCATATTCTTTATACATATAAAACTGAATCGGCCGCAACTATTGAACGGCGTCCTCGTTTTCTGTTGCCACCGAATTTCCCGCCAGAGGCGGGCAGACGTGCCAACGAAGTTGACGCATCGTTCATTGTATTTCTAACACAATTTTGCCAAAATGCTTACCTTCAACCATTCGCTTCTGCGCTTCGGCCGCGTCTTTGAGCGAGAATGTTTTATCAATAATCGGCTTCAGTTTTCCTGCCGCGACAATCTCCAAAACTTTCTCAAACTCCTCCTTTGTTCCCATTCTCGCTCCAAAGATCGAAAGTTGGCGAACATAAATATCGCTCAAATCTTGCGTTCCCATATCGCCGCTTGTTGTTCCGGCGATGACGACACGACCGAAAGGGCGAAGCATAGCAAGTGTCGTACCCCACGTTTTTTCGCCAACACTTTCAAAAACCACATCAACTCCAAGACCATTCGTCAGATTTTTTACTGCATTTTCAACATTTCCTTTGGTATAAATTATAATTTCATCTGCGCCAATCTCGCAGATTTGCTTTGCGTCTTCCTCGGATTTCGCGGCGGCGACAACTTTCGCGCCAAGATATTTTGCCACTTGGATAGCAGATGAACCTAAACCGCCGGACGCGCCCCAAACAAAAACTGTTTCGCCTTTTTGCAGATTTGCTCTTCCAACGAGCATATGCCAAGCAGTGAGAAATGTAAGTGGAAACGCCGCCGCCTCAGCAAAAGAAATGTTTTGTGACTTTGGATAGAATTGCGAGATTGGCGCGGTAATGTATTCAGCATAACTGCCCTGATTTTTAACGCCGAAAATTTTAACAAGCTCGCACGACTTTCCATTTTTGCAACGCGGGCAAGTGCCGCAAGGAATAGCCGGATTCAAAACCACTTCTTGCCCCGCCTTGAGCGGGCCTTCGCCGTTTATTTCCTCAACTATTCCGGCGGCGTCCGAGCCGGAAATGTGCGGCATGGGGATATTTCGGGCATTCTCTTTGTCCTCTCGTAGCCAAATATCAAGGCGATTTAGACCAGCCGCTCGCACTCGCATAAGGGCTTCGCCCTTTTGCGGTTTTGGAGTAGGCAATTCTCCATATTGGAGAACCTCTAACCCGCCTGGTTTTTCGAAAAATACTGCTTTCATAATTTATCTTTTTCAAATTTTATCATCAGGCGCAAAAGCAACCTGATAATCCGGTATGCCAAGCGAAATGCCATAACGTTTCGCTTCGTCATACTGCTCTTTATTTATCCGGTCAATATAGAAAATTTTGTTACGGAAAATGATATAGTGATAAGTGTTGTTTTTGAAATCGGCATACCATGAATGTTCATTATCGAGAGATTGGCTTATTTCTTTGGCAATCGTTTTCGCTTCTGATTCCGGCAATTCGATTGTATGCAGGGTCCACTGCGAAAACCACGGCGTTTGATGTTCGCCGGTAACTTTCTCAACCTTTGTCGAGACGATTTTTATTTTTTTGAGGATATTTTTATTCGTAAGAGATTCCTCAATAATGACGCCTTTATAGTTATTCATATTCAGGAATTTGATCTGTCTTAATTGGTCGGACCGCTGGGAATCAATTTGCTTCTCGCAAATTCCCGGGAATGCCCCCAGCATTCCCTTCGATTCCCAGCAACCCTCTTTGCATATCTTTAGTTGTATCGGGCAAATTCCCGGGAATGCCCCCAGCATTCCCTTCGATTCCCAGCAACCCTCTTTGCATATCTTTAGTTGTATCGGGCTACTGGGAATCGAACCCAGTCTACCTAAATTCCTTTTCGGAATTTCCAGAAAATGCCCCCGGCATTTTCGTTGAGAACTTATTCGGGGAGCCGGGAATCGAACCCGGTCTACCTGCTCCCAAAGCAGGCGTACTACCGGTATACTACTCCCCGAATAAGTTCTCAACCCCAAAGCAGGCGTACTGCCGGTATACTACGGCCCGTTTCATATGAACTGCTTTCACAAAAGCACAATGTTTCACGCTTTTAATAGTATTCTTCCCAAAGGATATTTTCAAGATGTTCTATATTTTGTTTACCAGTTTCACGATTTATATTAATAAAGATGGCATCTACCTGCCACTCCTGATTTTGTTGGCAATTCTTATCAATCAAGTATAATTGACAAATTCTCTTGAGATTTTTCCGTTTTTTGTTATTTATACTGAATCCTATTGGAAAACTTGTTTCATGTAGAACATCTCTTGTTTTAACCTCAAAAAAGGTTAGTTTTCCATTTTTCTCGCAAACAATATCAATTTCTCCAAGGTTTCTTATTCTATAATTCTTATCCAGTATCTTATATCCTTTTTTAACCAAAAAACCTTCTGCGATTTTTTCACCAACATCGCCGAATTCTCTCTTTTGTGTTTTTGGCATATGTTTCCCGTGTTACATGGTTTTACAAAACTTAAAAACTATAAATATTATAAATCAACTCGTTTCATGTGTTACTTAAGATTTTTTGCAAAATAAGGATTACTGCCAAAATTTTATTCCCTGAGCATGTCGAATTGTAAAACTTTGGCTTAAAATCAAGGTATGTCTTCGACAAGCTCAGACAATATTAGTAGTATGTCGTTAATGTCTTTTAGATGTCGCTGAGATTTTGATACTTTCAATGCTTATTATTGATTTTGGCTTATTTATTTATAATGCTATAATAGTTTAAATATTTAACTTCCACAAATCAAACACGAATTTTTCATGAACTACACGAATTTTTATTAGTGTTATTCGTGTATAATTGGTGCGCGATTAATGGTTTTTCACAACAATGAAAACAAATAAAGGAATTGCTTTTCCGGTTATTCTCGTGATATTGGCGCTTCTTGGGGTTGGAGGAGGGGTCGGATATACGCAAATAAAAAAGATTGCCGAGAAAAGACGGGTAAAATTTGAAGAAGAACAAAAAATTGTAAAAGAAAAAGAAATGAAAGAAGCCGGGGAAAGAGCGGAAAAAGAAAAAATGGAAATGGAAAAGAAAAGGGCCTTTGAAGAAAAGGAGTTGCGCGAAAGAATATTTGCCAAAGCGCAAGTAGTTGACCTTAAAGACATGGTTCGCGGAAAATCAACCGGAAAAGCGTGGCTGGCCTTATACGAAGGAAAAACTTATCACCGCATAAAATCTGCCGGTTTGTCTAAACTAGAAGGCACAAGTTTTTATGAAGGATGGCTAATAAAAGACGCTAAAAAAGACGACTTTTTTTCAACAGGCAAAATGGAATTACAGGAAAACGGCGATGGAATCCTGGAATTCGTAACAGAAGGCGATAAAACATTCTATAGGACCGCTGTTTTGACTTCAGAACCGAATGACGGAAACCCTAAACCGGATAAACATATTCAAGAAGGCGTTTTCAGTTCAAAATTGAAAAACAGTGATTTTGTGGTAGTGCTTAAAGAAATAACTGAAGGAAAAGACATTGGGCCCTCATCTGCTTCAACGAAAAATATTGAAATTACTTCTTCAGGATTTTCTCCTGCCACTCTTGATATCAAAGTTGGAGATACTGTTATATTTACAAATCGCGATAGCGTTCAGCACTGGCCAGCTTCCGAAGTTCATCCATCACATCTTCTTTGCGCCGGTTTTGATTCTTTAAAAGGGCTCAACAAAGGAGAAACTTACAATTTCACATTCAAAGAAGCAAAAGAATGCCCTATGCATGACCATTTGAATCCATCACTTAAGGGAAAAATAAAGGTTATGCAATAAATTTAAACTGTTTTTGCGTATTACCAAAAAACTCGTATAAAAACGGGTCTTTTGGTGTCTGATTCCATGCCTTTAAAATCCTTCGCTTTCAGATGAAAGTAGTTTAAATTTGACCAATTATCTATACGTGTTAAGGATTCTATTTTTTCGGAAAAAACAAAAATGGTAAATTATCCTTGTTTTTGCTATGTTTAGATAGGGTATGGAATATCTATATAAAAATTGGGAATATTTGGGTTTATTTGCTGTTTTCGCGGCAAACATTTTGCTTTTTTGGCTGGTTTGGGATTTGCGACAAAAATGGAATTTAATTTTCGGTAAAAAAATAAGCTCGCAGGAAGATCTTATCAAAAACGTGGTTTCCGGAATTACCAAGGCCGGAGAGAAAATTGAAACCCTTGAATCAAAAACAAAATTTTTAGATGGAATTGCTAAGATTTCTATACAAAAAATCGGATTTAAACGTTATAACCCTTTTACCGAAACCGGGGGCGATCAAAGTTTTACTTTGGCCTTGCTCAACCAAAATAACGATGGCGTAATCATTTCAAGCCTTTACTTAAGAGAAGGAGTAAGAGTATACGGCAAACGTATAGAAGCCGGAAAACCTAAACAACCCTTGTCGGAAGAAGAAAAAGAAGTACTACAAGAAACCCTAAATCCAAAATTTTAAATCCTAAACAGACCAATGGGTCGTCCTGAACGCGGCGAAGAAACCCACGAGTTCCTTCAGTCGCTTCACTCCTTCAGGGTGACTTATTTATTACAAATCAATTTAGAATTTTCCGCCAGAGGCGGATTCGCCTTCTGCGGAAGATATTAGGATTTAGAATTTAAAAAGGACTTTTATGGTTAAAAAAATTAAGAAAACTGAAGAAACAGAAAAATATGTTAGGTCTCCAATTGTAGTTGTGATGGGCCATATTGACCATGGAAAAACGAAAATTCTTGATTGGTACAGAAAAACAAAAGTTGTTGAGTCGGAATCCGGCGGCATTACCCAACATATTGGCGCTTATGAAGTTCTGCACAAAGGTAAAAAAATCACTTTTATTGATACTCCCGGACACGAAGCATTTTCTAAAATGCGTTCCCGGGGCGCCAAAGTAGCCGATATAGCAATTTTGGTCGTGGCCGCGGATGAGGGAGTAAAACCGCAAACCAGAGAAGCAATTGAAATAATACGTCAAAATAACCTTGCTTTTATTGTGGCCATAAACAAAATAGATAAACCCGAAGCAAATCCGGAAAAAGTAAAACAGGAACTTGCTAAAGAAAACGTGCTTGTGGAGTCCTATGGCGGAAAGGTGCCGTCAGTCGAAATCAGCGCTAAAATTGGGAAAAACATGGATGATTTGCTTGAGTTAATATTGCTTATGGCCGAATTGGAAAACCTTGAAGACGACCATAAAAAACCGGCTGAGGGCGTTGTGGTTGAATCGCATCTTGACCCCAGGCGCGGCGCTACCGCTACTCTGCTTTTACAAACCGGCTCGTTTATCAAAAATGATTTTCTGGCTATAGGCGGATTTGCGGAATCAATAAAAATATTGGAAGATTTTTTGGGCCGGCCAATTGAATCTGCTTCATCATCCATGCCGGTTATTGTTGCTTCACTTCAGCACGTACCGGTTATCGGAGATACCTTCGCGAGTTTTGAAGAAAAAACCGATGCGGAAAAATTTGCTTCTTCAGAACAAATTCAACAATCAAAAAAAATAGAACCCCTGACAGAAGAAACGACAATAGAGGAAATTGCCGTCAAAGAAAAACCGCTCCTTGAAATTGTTCTGAAATCAGATGTGGCCGGATCCAGGGAAGCGCTTGAAGCCACGATTATAGCGCTTGATTACCCGGAAGCGGGCGTAAAAATTTTAAAAAATGAACTCGGAGATATCGTGGAATCAGACATAAAAACGGCACAGGCCGGAAAAAATATTATTGTATGCGGATTCAAGGTGGAAATTGGGCCGGTAATAAAACAGCTTGCCGAATCCAACGGCATAAAAATTATCATTAAAGAAATAATCTATGAATTGATCGACGCTTTAAAATCGGAAATGTCGGACCTGATTCTGCCGGAAATAAAACGGAATGTTGTCGGAAAAGCAAAGATTCTCGCGACATTCAAATTAACCGGAACAAAACAGGTTATCGGAGGAAAGACAACATACGGAAAACTAAAAAGAGGTTTGAAATGCAATATTATTCGCAATAAAGAATCCGCGGGCGAAGGGAAAATACTCCAATTGCAGCAACAAAAAAAGGATGTTAATGAGGTGGCCGAAGGCATGGAGTTCGGGGTATTGGTTGATTCAACGGTAAAAATCCAAAAAGACGACGAAGTAGAGGTTTTTGAGGAAGAAATTTTTAAAAAGCGACTCTAAATATACCAATAACACTCAAATGACACGAATACGTATTCGAGTCATTCGAGTGAATTCGAATAGTATTAGAGTCGCCCCTATCCTGAAGAGGCTGGAAAAATTAAATGAACTCCTTAAAGAGGAGCTTTCAAAAATTATTGCCCGTGAAATTGATGTGCCGTCGGGCGCTTTAATTACTATAACCAGAATTGAAACTACAGAAAATAAAATCGCAAGCCGCGTATTTTTTTCCGTATTTGAATCAAAAACCGGAGACGAAGAATTCCTTCTTAAAGAATTAACAAAACAAACCAGGTTTATTCAGAGGATGCTTAACAGACGCCTGCGAATCCGGCCCGTTCCCAAAATCAGGTTCATGATCGATAAGGAGGAGAAGAAAAGGGAAGGGGTGGAGAAATTATTAAGCGACATGAAACATGGGACATGAAACATGTCACTTATCGCGTGCCACTTGTTACAAAGTGCAAAATAAATTCATTGAGGCCTATAACTTAATCAAAAGCTCCGAACGTATATTGCTGGCTACTCACGAATCTCCCGATGGCGACGGCATTGCTTCTATGCTCGCCGTATACAATTGGCTGGAATCAATAAATCCCGGCGCGGTCTTTCTTTACTCTAAAGATGAAATTCCGGCATATTTAAAATTTTTGCCGTGTCTTGAAAAAATTCAGCCCTCGGTTCCTGAAGGCGAATTCAATCTTTTAATCGGATTTGATTACGGCGATTTTAAACGGCTCGGCCTTGATGAATGGCTTAAAATCCAGCCGGAGATAAAAATAATTACCTTTGACCATCATTCAACCGGCAAACAACTCGGAACAATAAATCTTATTGATACCTCGTCTTCTTCAACAGCGGAACTTGTTTATGATTTTTTTGAAGCAAATGATGTGGAATTCGGCAGAGATTCCGCTAAATGCATTTTATGCGGAATTATGGTTGATACGGGGATTTTTAAACATTCCAATACGACTCCGAAAACATTGCGCGTTGTTAAAAACCTTCTTTTAAAAGGAGTTACCATAAAAGAAGTGGCAAAAAATATTGAAAAGGACTTACGCCCCATTAGAGCGATACGTCTTTGGGGAGAAGCGTTATTGCGAATTAAGATTGACCCTAAAAGCGGCCTTGCGGTTTCTTTCGCGAAAAAAGAAGATTTTTTGAAACATAATGCCGGAAAAGAGTATTTGTCGGAATTTTCTTCTCTCATGGCAACAGTTCCGGAAGCAAAAATTTCCGTTTTCCTGACGCAAAATAACGAGGAACCGCGATTTATAAGGGGTAGTTTACGAACCGAGCATTATAAAAACGCTGATGTGTCCGCTATTGCCAAACATTTTGGGGGCGGAGGGCACAAACTGGCTTCGGGGTTCAGAATTGAATCAACCATGGAAGAAACACTTGAAAAATTGATAAATATCGTAAAAACTGTATAATAAAGGCGAAATTTTGAAATGGTGGAGTTATGTCCAACACATAAATTTGGCACGGTGGAAAAGAGGATAAAAGTAATGTTATTACTTTTATCCGGAAGTCTGTCCCGACTTTCATAGAAAGTCGAGGATCCTCAATAACTGAAAATTGCAAAACATGGCATGGTAGCCAAGAGGTAAGGCGGGAGTCTGCAAAACTCCTATGCGAGGGTTCGAATCCCTCCCATGCCTCTGCGATTTTCAGTTATCGGGACAAAACTTTTATTCGCGGGGTCAAAAATGAACTATTTCATTTTTGACGGGAAATTTAGCCGAGGCTCCGACCAAGGCGGAAAAAATTTCCCCGGGTTTTTCCGAGGAGGAAAAACAATTCCCGCCTGCGCCCTTGCCGGGGTGGCGAAACTGGCATACGCGTCAGACTTAAGATCTGATGTCCGCAAGGACGTGCGGGTTCGACCCCCGCCCCCGGCATTATTAATTGTTTGGAACAAACAAATATATACGGCAGGGCGAGACAAGAAGGAAATGCCGGGGGCATTTCCGGGGATTTCGCGAGGAGTGAAATCGACCCCCGCCCCCGACACTTAAGAAATTATGTTAAGATAACTGCGGAACCGCACCGCTCAAAACCGCAATGGTTCGACTTCGCTCACCACAAGAAGAACCCGGAGAAAAACACTCGCCTCGCTGAAGCTCCGGCGAAGCGAGTCGGCTCGCCGCACCCATCCGAAGCTTTTTTGACCTCTGAAGTTTTAACGATGGGGGTAGCGTAGGAGGGAACCATATTTTAATTTTGGAGAAAGTTTTTTTGCTAAAGACCGTTTTAAAATTGGCCGTGATTAAAAATAATTTAATAACATTATGAAAGGTTATATAATCAATATTGAAAAAGAGACTAAAGAGAATATAGATTTCCGCCGCGTGCTTTATACGGCGCGCAATAGTCAACTTGTGTTGATGAACATAATGCCCGGAGAAGAAATTGGCGAAGAGACGCATGGTCTCGACCAGTTCATCAGATTTGAAACAGGCAAAGGAAGGGTTGTTTGGGATGATATAGAGCATGATGTTGAAGGCGAATACGCTGTTGTTATTCCCGCAAGAACAAAACATAATGTTGTAAATACAGGAAACGCGGAGCTGAAACTTTATACGATTTATTCTCCTCCCGAACATCGAGATGGCGTGGTTCATAAAACTAAAAAAGAAGCGTTGACAGATGATGAACATTTTAATGGTAAGACCACTGAATAATCCGCATAAAATTATGTCTATTGAAAATCCAAAGGAAAATTTAGCTGATAATCGCGGTAAAGAAAAGGTTGAGAATTTTGAAACGCGGGCTTCGTTTGAGGGTTTCAGCGATGAAGAAAAAAAACGGATATTTGAAAATGCGAAAAAAGTCGGCGCTTGGCGACCGATTCAGGAAGGATTGCGAATTGGAATATCAAAATCTAAATTGATTTTGTACGCGGAAGAAGTTCTTGCCGAAAAAGCCAACACCGGAGATGCCGAAGGCGTTGCGAATTTTAAGGGCGCCTTAGAGCGTCATGGGTTTGTAACTTCTAAAGATGAACGGGGGAAATTTTTGGTGAACATATCAAGCGCGAACGAAAAACAACCGGAAAGCCCGGAAGAACAATTTGAAAAAACTAAATTAACAGGAGCGCTTGCCGCCATAGAACTGGGCTTTCAATTAAGAATTTCTGGTGGAAAAATAGAAGAATTTGCCAAAACCACCATTGCTGAAAACATAAACATGGGCCGCTATCTTGAAGCGATAAATATTCTGGCAAGGGCCGATATGGGCGGGTTGAACATGGGTTCTTCTGAAGAAATTGAAGCAACCACAACAGGGCTTTATGGAAAATGCCTGCAAGAAAAAAAATATCACGCGGCCATAGAGATTGCCAGAATGAAGTGGGGAAAACAAAGCGAACAATATAAAGGCGCCTTGAAGGCGTACGAAGAAGACCCTGAAAACAAAGCATTGCGAGAGGCAGAGGAAAAGAGAGAAAAAGAACTTGAAAAATGGAGCGCTAAAATATCAAAGGATGCAACGATTGCCGATTTGCTTGAAGCCGTTGAAGAGAGTGACGAAAATCTCGGGCAATCGGATATTTTTTACGGAGAACTTCATGATAATTTTAATCCTGAAGTCGCAGACGAATTATTAGAACTTGACTTAGCGGGGCGGCAAAATATCAAAGTCGTTGATTTTTTCAAAAAACACGGTTACTCCAAAAAAGATATAGAAATATTTCTACCGGTTAAATTTAAAAGAGAACGCAGGAAAAATTAAAATAAATAGGGCGCTTAGCGAAGCGGGTTGAAAGCAAATAATTTTGCTTTCAACGGGCATTACGAGCATCAGACCGTCCGAAAACTATATTTTTACTGCCTGAGCTTGTCGAATGCTTACATAAATAAGCCAAAAAGTTG
>Ga0075937_113_pt1 | contig 28161 bp, 22 predicted proteins | sample RifGroA2_FD_67946 | JGI IMG/M metagenome (GOLD analysis project Ga0075937, IMG submission 67946) | Parcubacteria bacterium GW2011_GWA2_42_14
GTTGAAGTATTTCGTAACACCGGCAAAATCGTAAATCCTAAATGACTTTTTGTTTATTTTCTGGTCAAGCCGACTGCCGCGGCCACGCATTTGCTGATATAGAATCGGCGAGCGAGTAGGGCGAACCATGATAAGATTTTCAACCATTGGCGCGTCTATGCCCGTATCCATCATACCGACAGAGACAGCAATCATCGGGAGCTCTTCCAATTTGAAGCGTCTGATTGCGCCGCGAGGATCTTCGGTATCCGAAGTAATCACTTCGGCAAAGCGGCCTTTGTGCTCCGGCTTGGCTTGATTGAAATAATACGCAAGCTGGGCGGCGTGGCGTTTGGTAACCGCGTAGACGATGGCTTTTCTTGGCTTCTTCGGTTCGCCTGTGGTGAGCGTAGTCGAACCACGTTTTTCTTCCTCAGCAAAATACGCTTGAGCGACCTGCTCGTTTCGGGCGGGGATATTTATTTTTCTTTCCAAATCCTCCGGGCTGTAATCTTCGCCTTCAAAATTCACTCCCTCAAGCAATACTTTGGTGTCTATTTGCACAATGTCATAACCGGCAAGATATCCTTCTTTAACGCCGCTTCGGATGCTGTAAACGAAAGTCGGCTTGCCTTTTTGTTCCGTTTCGTCCCAACAACCAAAAAGTTTGTAGGTGTTGCGGTCCACATAGCCACTGGGGGTTGCGGTGAGGCCGATACGAATAGCGTCAAAATGCGAGAGAACGGCATTGTAAACGCCGAAGATGGTGCGGTGCGCCTCGTCAGAGATAATGACATCAAAATAACCGCTGGTGAGAGACGGAAGCTGGGAATAAAGAGTTTGAAGCGTGGAAATTACTATTTCGGACTCATCTTTTGGCCTACCGCCGTACAGAAGGGCAGATGAGTGATCTTTAAGGATTTCATCAAAGACCTCTTTGGTTTGCACGCCAAGCGGAATTCTGTCCACAAGAAACAAGGCGCGATTTACGATTCCCGCGTCAAAAAGCCGTTTGAGATAGAGAGCGATGGTATCGGTTTTGCCTGTGCCCGTTGCCATAACCAGAAGCATTTTGCGTTTGCCGCCTTCAAGCGCCTTATCCATGATGTGTATTGCCTCTTTTTGGTATGGGCGGGGCAAGCGCCATTCTCCACCTTTAAAGTATCTTTCGGGGATCGGTATAACTGACACCGGCTTTTGTTCGAGCCGCAGATTTTGTATTTTTTCAAGATCGCGCTGGGAGTAAAAAGTCGCCACTTTCTGCTCTGGCCGATGTTTGTAATCCCAAAAATAAATTTCTTCCCCGTTGGATAAAAAGATAAATTCGGCTTTGATTGATTCTGCGTATTGAAGGGCCTGCTGTGTCAACGGAAAATCGCTTTGCTTCAATCACGGCTATTCCACGGCCACGGCTGTCCTTCAAGATATAATCAGCGCGTCCGGCTTGCGAGGTCTCTTCGGTAATGACTTGGTTTTTATCTTCCGGGTCCCAACCTGCTTCGCGGAGTTTTCTATCAATCAAAATACGCGCGTCGGCCTCACGCATGAACTTTTTTCCTGTTGTATCTTGATTAACCATAATTACAATAGTTTGTGCTCTTTAAAACTGAAATAGTTCGACCTACTTACAACCACATGATCTTTTACCTCAATACCAAGAAGTTTGCCGGCATCAACCAGTTGTTTCGTTATCTCTGAATCTTCTTGCGACGGCGACGGGTCTCCGGCTGGGTGATTATGAGCAATAATAACCTGCGCGGCCAAATGCCGCACTGCCGGTTCAAATACTTCTCGCGGGTGAACAAGATTGGCGTTAAGCGAGCCGACAGAAATTATCTCTCGTTTGATTTCTTGATTCCGTGCATCCAAAAAGAAGATGACGAAGTGTTCCTTTTTGTTGTCTCGAATATCTTTCAACTGATCCCAAACATCCTGCGGCGACAGCAGTAAAACTGATTGCTTGTTTTGAAGAAGCCGACGGCCTAATTCAAAGCTGGCCACGATCTCGCATGCCTTTGCGGCCCCAAGGCCAAAAGTATTTTTAAGCTCTCTAACCGACGCCTCAGCCAATCCGACGCCGCTAAATTTCTTCAGTATTTTGCTTGAAAGCTCAACAACATTTACGCCTTCACTACCTGTTCGTAAAAGAATTGCCAAAAGTTCTGAATCCGAAATCGCCGATAAGTCGTAAATAAAATTCACACCCATCAACGCCGAGGGCCCCACATTTGCAGTAAGTCATGCTTTTGTGCGTATTCCAATAAATCTCATCGCCACACTTTTTACATCTCCAGTAAACTTCCTTTTTAGTTTTGGTTTTTGTTGGCATAAGTTAATCTTGAGCTTTTTCAAGCAACCACTCCCATAACGGCTTAAGCTGTATAACGCTTCCGTCTTTTTTTATCTCTCGTTTTTCGTCCCATGTGAGCACGGTCATTTTTTTCACTTTCAACTCATCACTTGCTTCAAGTAAGGCTTTTACTTCCCTCTGTTCAACGTCAGAGCCCGTCAAGTCATAACAGACTTGCATCAGCTCGGTCACTTCTGTACCTTTTTTCACGACAAAATCCACCTCGCGGTCATTTCGAGTTTTGTAATAGAACAAATCTCTATTGGGCTTGGCTCCGCGCTTCACAAGCTCGGTAAAAACCAGATTCTCCATAAGCTTTCCCTTGTCGGGAGAATGCTGAATCGCCTTTGCGCTGACGAAGCCGTTGTCTACTACATAAATTTTTTTAGGAGATTTGAGCCGCTCTCCGGCTTTTACGGAATAGCTGGAAAGAGAAAATAGTATATAGGCCTCGATAAGATAGCTAAGATATCGCTCCAACGTGACATCACTTTTGAATTTCAATATATTGGCTAGTCTGCGTGTGCTATATCGGCCGGAGACATTGTTTATTAAATATGACCCCAGCTGATCTATCTGTTCGGAAAAACGTACCTTATGGCGTTTAACGACATCCTTAAAAAGGACGGCATCGAATAACACATCAAGATAGCCGAGCGGACGCTGATTTTTCAACACAACTTCAGGAAAGCCGCCGCTTGCCAAATACTCCTCCATCAACTTAAACAACTCGCCACGCTTTTGCGGCAAAGAAGCAGATTCCGAATCAACGACAAAATTTTTCGCTCTTAGAAATTCATTAAAATCAAATGGCAATATTTCTATCGGGAAATGCCTTCCGGTAAGATGGGTAGCCAATTCCATTGACAGTAGGTTTGCGTTTGAACCGGTTAAAACAACATTATAGCCCTGGCGATGCAGACGGTTGGCGAACAGCTCCCAGTGCGGCAAATTTTGTATCTCATCAAACAAAACGTATTTCGTATTCCCATAAAGCGAGCGTAATTCATCCATGAGCTCGTACAAATCAAGTTTCTCGCCTACCAAAGCCGGATCGTCAAAATTGAAATAAGCGAAATCCTGATCCTTCAGGAGCATCAGTGAAAATACCGATTTGCCGGCCCGGCGCGGACCCAAAACGACTTTTATCAAATCCGAAGACACCCACTTTTTTCCTTGCTCCGCCTTTGCCCGTTCCACGTATGGCAGATTTAACAAGGTCTCCTTTTCGCTCTGTTGCTTGGATACTATTGTTTTTAATAGGCCTTTTTGCATCTTGTTCTAGTTATATTAAGCAAAAAACCTTGTTTTTGCATAGTACAAGTAGTATAATATGCATAATAGGAAAAGGCAAATATAATATATGGATAATCGAGAAACACCAGCTGAATATAAGGACAAGTTTATGCTCTCCTTCGTGGAAATGGGATGGGCTGATCCAAACATGATCGATCCACGATATAAGGGCTGGACTACTGGGAGGATGGAAGTTCATACATACGAGAGCGAGTTTGATATTGATGAAAATCCTTTCTGCACTCCGGATACAGAGGAATGGCGAAAATTTGAAGAGGCCTACGATTTGAAATGGGTTGATAAGAAAGAGTTGGAGAATGTAATCAAAACGCTTAAAGAAAAATTCCATCGGGTGGATGAGAACTACAACCCGATCTTATAGGAACTGACCTCTCACTTATGGACAAAAAGCTTAGTGTTTCCTTAGAAAATTCGCTTGTGCCATTGAAAACCGTCTCACTCGTGTCCAAGCGAGAGATTGCCAAGGTTCGAACCGCAAAAAACCCAATGAATCCTTCGATAAAACTCAGGACAAGTAAAACAGAAATCGAGCAATCTCTTGCTCGATCTCAATCAATGCTCCGCGCGCTTCACGCGTTTCGAACCTTTAACTGGCGAGCCGCTCTTCCGGTGTAACTTTTATCTTAAAAATTTTTCTCCCCGGGTAGGATTCGAACCTACGACCATCTCGTTAACAGCGAGCCGCTCTACCGCTGAGCTACCGGGGAAAAAAATTTTCAAAAATGTAGTTACCCGCGAAAAGTAATAACATTACTTTTCGCCCCCTTCGCTACCGGGGAATAAAATATATTATTAAATTGTTTGCTCAGCGTTAGAGCGGTTCCCGCTCTTCCCGCGGTATTATCCGCTGCGTTCCGGTCTTCATAAAATAAGGTTCCCGCTCTTCCCGCGGTATTATCCGCTGCGTTCCGGTCTTCATAAAATAAAATCATGAATACCGGAACTCCGGATACCCGTCTGAAGCAGGGTTGCCTGCTTCAAACCCGCTGAGCTACCGGGGAGAAAAATTTTCAAAAATGTAGTTACCCGCGAAAAGTAATAACATTACTTTTCGCCCCCTTCGCTACCGGGGAATATATTACTACTAAACAAGCTATGTATACTATAAGCGAACCAAGAGAAAAAATAAAGAGGTTGACCCCGTTACAGTCTCATCTTATCCGTATTTTCTGCAAAAGCCCTAAGGCGAAGCTGCCTTACGGCTTATTGTTTATCAGGATAAAGCGGACCTTTAAACTGTAACGGGGGGTTGACGTCTAAAGGGCCATATGCTATGCTTCAATTATGGCAAGAATTAATCTAGGGATAATATTAGAAAGCTTAGAGTCGGAACTAAGACGGTCTTTTAGGTCGGTTTTTACTGAAGATAACAAAAATTCGCTGTTCCGCGAGTTTCGAAAAAAAGTCCAGAACAATAAGACATGGTATGATGTTCCCGACCATTTGATAGAAAAAGATTGAACACTTTTTTATTTACCCCGTTAAAGGTTTAAAGCAGTTTCTCTTTATCCAATAGCGCAAGGCGTAAGCCGCTTTCGCTTTACGGTCCTATTTTAAATCACTGCCCAATTTCGAACCTCTAACGGGGTAAACCACGTTAAAAATCAGACACCTTCCGCGTCTGCCGATGCGCCGTAGGCGCATCGGACCTCTAACGTGATTTACAAAAACCATAATGCTATTAAATTCTTTCTATTGCTGGAAAACAGCATTTTTTATTTTAGAAAGCATGACTATAAAATATGACGATTAAAGAACCACAAAAAATACCGGATATAATCAAAACATTCACGGAATTGCCTATTAATACTCTGATGAAAAAAAATTTATCAGACGCAAATTTCATTACTCCTACCCCGATTCAGGCCGAAGCTCTAAAACCGGCTCTTGCCGGACGCGATATCCTGGGAACAGCGCAAACGGGCACCGGAAAAACATTGGCATTTATCATTCCCATACTTGAACGGCTTATGAATTCCCGCGAGAAAGGAATTGGGGCCCTGATTTTGGCTCCCACGCGGGAACTTGCCATGCAGATTATTGAAGAACTTAGAACGACCGGAAAAGGCACCGGAATTACGGCAACACTCGCGGTAGGAGGTCTTTCGGAAGGAAAACAAATTGATTCCATCAGGCGGGGCGCAAAAATTATCATCGCCACGCCGGGACGTCTTGATGACTTCGTTAAACGGGGGCTGGCGGATTTAAGTTCCGTTAAAATTCTGGTGCTGGATGAAGCTGACCGCATGGTAGACATGGGATTTCTTCCGCAAATGCGAAACATCATGAATCGTGTTCCCCAAGAACGCCAAACCATGTGTTTCTCGGCAACTCTGGATAGAGCGGTAGCGCACTTAGTTCATGAATATTTGAAAAATCCGGTACGCGTTGAAATCGGCTCAATCATCAAACCCGCTGAATCAGTAACCCTGCGGATTTATGAAATGGCAAGAGAGCAAAAATTTTCTCTCCTAATGCATCTTCTTGGAAAAGAGGCAGGCACATTCCTTGTATTTACCCGCACCAAATACGGAGCGGATAAACTTTTCAAAAAATTAGAACAGCGCGGAATTGATGTTGGAGTGCTCCATGGCGGAAAATCCCAGCCCCAAAGAATCAGGGCGCTGGAAGGATTCAAGGCGGGAAAACACCGGGTACTTGTGGCAACCGACATAGCGGCACGGGGAATTCATGTCCAAGGAATAGCGCATGTGCTCAATTATGATATGCCTAATGCCGCTGAGGATTTTATTCACCGCGCGGGTAGAACAGGAAGAGTTGAAGAAGAAGGAGTAGCAACAACTTTTGTCATGCCCGAAGAAACTATGGAAATTCAGGGCATAGAACGGGTACTAGGCAAAAGAATTGAAAGATTAGCCCTTCCCGCCGGTCTTGTAGCCGAACCCAGGTCTCTTCATGATGAAGCATTTGATATGAGGAGCCGCCGCCGAACTTCTTTCAGTGCCCCCCGAAGATTCGGCCACAAAAGACGAAGGTAACTTTGAATTACGAAACGTCATTGCGAGGAGCCTAGCGCAGCGACGAAGCAATCTATTACTTATAAAAATAGATAGATTGCTTCGTCGCTCACTTCGCTGTTGCTCCGTTCGCTCCTCGCAATGACGGTTTGGAGACGTTTCGTAATTCAAAGTTGAGTATCATTGAATATTTATGTTGCATTATTCAATTGCCCAAGAATCCCCTACAAATTTTAGAACCAGTTGATAATCCCTCAAGATTTGCTATTATAAAGACGCGGCACTGAAAAATGCCGCCAACAAACCATAACCACTAAGGAGCCCCTGATAAAAACAACCGCCATTTTTCTTGTAATCATGCTCTTTTTATTCTCTTCTGCCGCTTCCGTCACATACGCTGATAATTCGCTTTATCAAGCCAAGTGCGCTTCATGCCACTCCGGCGACGGAACCGGAAATAAAAAACTGGGAATGCTTACCGGAGGGGACCTTTCCAGGTTGGATTTAACCAAGACAGATACATCAAAAAAGACGGATGATGAACTGAAAAATATCGTATTAAACGGAAAAAACAAGATGCCGTCTTTCAAAGGAAAGCTTTCGGAAGAAGAAATTACCCGGCTCGTAAAATTCCTAAGAGCTTTGCAGAAAAAGTAATAACAAATATGCCGCCGGGTTCAACCGACGGTTTTTTTAATTCTTTTATTGGGACTTAAGCATATATCTAAAACAGCTTATTCAGAAGAAATTTTGCTATTTTCTTTGCGGTAATAGTAAAACGACTCTAATACTCTAATTCACTCGTTTGACTTTTATAAATTAATTGACGATCGTCAATTAATTTTTTTTGTGTCAAGACACTAATGACTCAAATAAATAATTCCGTATTAGAGTCATTCGAATGTCATTCGTATATTGGAGTCGCTATAAAAAACATCGTAAAAAATTGAATACTTCGGTTTAAATAAAGAGCCCTTGGTAGAAACGGCCGCTATCTGCCAGTTTAATATTCTTCAAGTTTATGAACCAAATGATGCTCGCGCATTTTTTCTATGGCTTTGGCTTCAATTTGACGGATGCGCTCGCGGGTAACACCGAATTCTTTACCCACTTCTTCAAGAGTATGAGTGATGCCGTCTTTCAGGCCGAAGCGCATTTCAAGAATTTTTTGCTCCCGCGGAGAAAAATCGGAAATAATCTGGATAATCTGCTCTTTTAACAATCTGCGGGCCGCGTGCTGGGAGGGACTCAGGGTTTTTTCATCAACTATGAATTCGCCGAGAGTTGAATCCTCGTCTTCATCCCCTACCGGGGACTCAAGAGAAACAGTATCCTGGGAAATTTTCTGTATGTGATGCACTTTTTCAATATCAATTCCCATCTCTGCCGAAATTTCTCCGGCCAAAGGATCTCTTCCCAAATCCTGCAAAAGCCGCCTGCGAATTTGTTTATATTTGGAAATAGTTTCCACCATGTGAACGGGAATCCTTATGGTGCGGGCCTGATCGGCGAGAGCCCGGGTAATGGCCTGCCTTATCCACCAAGTCGCGTAAGTGGAAAATTTAAAACCTCTCCGATAATCAAACTTTTCAACGGCCTTAAAAAGGCCGAGATTGCCCTCCTGTATCAAATCAAGAAAAGAAAGATGGGCTGATCTCCCCACATATCTTTTGGCAATTGACACGACCAGCCGCAAATTGGCCTGGGCCAATTTTTCCCTGGCTTCCTGATCCCCTTTTTCTATGCGCCGCGACAACTCTCTTTCATCAACGGCGGTAATCAGGGAAATCCTGCCGATTTCACGCAAATAAATCTGAACGGAATCATGCGATTCATCCAACGTGGAAACGCTTTTCCCTTTTCGTTTTTTCCTGCCGGCAACTTTATCGCTCTCCTCCGGAACCTCAATAAGCTCTTTTGCTTCCAAAACATCAATAGAGGCATCTTCAAATTTGCGATAAAGTTCTTCAAGAAAATTTATGTCATCCTCAATATTGGGAAATGCTCCCAGAACTTCGGCGTAAGTAACAAACCCTCTTTCCCGGCCGCGCTTAAGCAGGGTTTCTACTTTACCCTCAATAGTAGTTTTTTCCTCGCCCAGAATCTTTCTCGGCCGCCCTCGCCCCTTTTTAAGCATTGGCAAAATAGGCCTTACCGGTTTTTTAGGTTGTGGTTTTGGTCTTCTGCCCATGAACTATGAATTATGAATAATGAATTAGGAATTATGGAACGAAAAGTAAGGCCATAATTCTTAATTCTTAATTCAAGGAGTGAAATTTGTTAGATAACGCCTGAAATTCCAGCATCAGTCCCGCCAATATTTCCTGACTCTTCTCCTTTTCTGCCGCAATTATTTTTTGCGATAAAGTTCCAAGCTTTTCTTTGATTAATTCGCGTAAAAATTCATTAAAACAAATTTTGAGCTCTTTGTCAACATCATCAATGCCTTCAAGAAAAACTTCCGTTTTAAACTTAAGATGGTCATGATACGCCCCATCCAAAGGCCGACTGCCTTGTTCCTTTCCTATTATATGTGAATAAGCCGCCACCGCCTTTTCATGGGAAAAATTAAACGATTCCAGATGCCCAATTTCAATCAAGGAAAGCTTTTGCGGATGCAAAAGAAGCATGCCCAAAAGTTTTTCTTCAAGGTCTTGTTTGCGGGTTCTTGCTCCCGCTCCGGACTCACGCGGACTTGACGCGGACAGTCGCGAACTTTTTTCTGCGTGAGTCTGCGTTAAGTCTGCGTCGTTCTGCGCTTTGACAAACTCCTGCCAAATTGACTGCTCTGATACTTCAAGCGCCTGCGACAATTTTCTCATCCAATGTGACCTCTCAATTTCATTATCAATATGGGTAAGTTGCGGCAATACGGCGCGGGCAATTTCTTTCTTGCCTAAAGGGATTTTTTGGTCAAATTTCCGCAAAGCTCTTTCAAAATAAAATTCAACGACGTTCTTAGCGCTAACCACGATTTTTTTCCATAATTCCGGGTCTTTTAAAACAATATCTGCCGGGTCTTTGCCGAGTTCCTTGGGAATCACCGCGACTTTTCTTTCAAATTCATAAGCCCCAGCTAAATCCAAACTTCTGGAAGTTGCCATTTCTCCTGCCTGGTCGGCATCAAAAGAACTGACTAAAACATTGGTAAGGCGTTTTAACATCCGTAATTGATGGTCAGTAAGAGCCGTACCAGAAACAGCGATAGTATTAGAAAAACCCGCCTGATGAGACATAATCGCGTCCATGTATCCTTCCACCAAAATGCACTCATTCTTTTTCCTTATTTCCTGTTTGGCTTTGTCAAAAGCATAAAGCACCCGCGACTTATCATAAATTAGAGTTTGAGGTGTATTTATGTACTTAGCAACATGTTCATTAGAGACATGGGACATGGAATTATCGATACTTGTCTCTTGTCCCTTGTCTCTTGTTTCTTCAAAAATACGGCCGCCGAAACCGATTACGCGGCCATTGCCATCGGTAATCGGAAACATAATGCGGTTACGAAAACGGTCATAATACCGGCTCGCATCTTGCATCTTGAATCTTGAATCTTGCTCGCGCTTAATAGCGAGACCGGACTTTTCTATATCCTCCGCTTTAAATCCCCTGCCAATCAAATGCTCTAATAAATTTCTCCAGCCATCGGGAGCGAAACCGACCCGGAAATTTTCAATGGTTTCATCGGTCACGCCGCGCTCTTTCATATATTTTTTTACGGCCGAGTTTTCTTGGAATTTTTCCTGAAAATATTTGGCGCTGGCTTCGGAAACTTCATAAAGTTTCTTTCGCTCATACGCGAATCTCGGGTCTTCGCGTTTTAATTCAATCCCGGCTCTGCGGGCCAAAATTTCAAGCGCTTCGGGAAATTCCACTCCGTCAATTTTCATGACAAACGAAAAAATATCTCCTCCGATGGAACATCCCCCGAAACAATGCCAGATTTGGCGCGCCGGATTAACAAAAAAAGACGGAGTTTTTTCCGAATGAAACGGGCAAACAGCCCTGAAGTTGGCTCCGGCTTTCTCAAGGCGTATATATCCTTGCACCAAATCCACAATATCCACCCTTGATTTAATTTCTTCAGTTGGAGAGTTCATAGAGTAATCGCGAATATACGAATTTACAAATAAACAATTTTACCGCAAACAATACGGTTTTTTATTTTAACCTCTCAATCTCTGTTTTTATTTCCTCAATAATTTCGGTATTATAAATTTTCTTTTTATCTCCTTCTTTGATTGAAATAATATAAAAAACTTTACCGCCATATTTTTCCGTAAATTTTTTGTGTGTTTTTTCTTGTAATTGCCTTTCTTTAAAAATTTGTGGAATATGAGAAACGCCGCCCGCAGGTTTAATCTGGAGACCGATGTATTTCCCGTTTAATTCTATAAAGAAATCGACATTAAATAATCTATCCCATTCATCAGGCGCTGGTTCAATTTTTACGCCCAAAATTTCCTGCAATTGTCCATAAATAGTCGCCCTTTCCGTCATATATCCGTCAAACGTTCTCTTGATAACCAAATCAAAAAGATAAGCGATACAATCTTCTTCCGTGATAGCTCCAACTTCAGAAGCAATAACCTCCGTTATTTTTACATAGAGCTTTTTACCTAAATCAACAATATGTTCTTTGGGCTTAACATTTTTGAAATAATAACTCTCCCAGTCCTTAATTGTTTTGGGCGCGCATTTTCTAATTTCTTCAGAAACGGCCCCCACATTCCTTTTGAAATTTAATTGGAACCTATTGGTCGCCGAATTTAAAATCCATTCTTTTGCCATATTATTATTGCATTAAATTTAAAAATTTTAGTTTATATTTATAATCAAAATTATTATCAACGTCCACAAAGCCGGTTTTAATTAAATGCGCATTGATAAAAGTTTTATTTTGTAAATATAAATAGCAGAATAGATTATTATCGCTATCATATTTTAAATTATCAAACTGAATAAAGACTCTTTGATTTTTTAACTTAGCCTGCAGAAATTCCATTGCCTTGTTAAGCATTCCCTCTTTTGTCTTAATGCCGATTAATCTGACCGTCAAACCGTTATTTAACAAAATCTTTTCCGGGTTTACGACTTGTTTTACAGCATATAAATCAACTCTTTTGTTATTTATAGAATCAATTTTTGAGCCGAATTGCAATTTTTTAGGATCAATTTTTTTATCTAATTTATGGGGGTCTTTAAAAATATATGGCAATTTGCTTACCATCTCACTAAAATTAACACCTTCTAAATTCTGGCTAATAAAATCAAGAGAATTATTTTCAAAATTTAATGAATTTTTAATCCCTAATTTATTTTTAATAATTGACAAAAATTCCTCGTTAATCTCATAACCGATAGAATTGCGATTAAGATTTTTCGCGGCCAGAGACGTGGTTCCGCTTCCCAAAAATGGATCCAACACCGTATCGCCCACGAAAGAAAACATTTTTATCAACCTTCTAGGCAACTCTTCAGGAAACATCGCTATGTGCCCATCCTGCCTTACGCCGCCAAAATTCCAATGTCCTTGAAAATATTGATTCCACTCTTCTTTAGACAATTTTGACGCATCTCTTATTTCTCTGTTAATTTTCGGGGCTTCGCCCTGTTTTTTAAATATTAAAATAAATTCATAATCTAATTTTATAATCCCATTTCTTGGGTACGGGAAACTTCCCATTATAGTCGCCCCGCCAGTGGTATTCATGGTAGTAGCTTTTTGCCAAATTATCGCTCCCATATAATCAAAACCGATTGTTTCACAAAATTTAATTATTTCTGTCCTTATCGGAATAACCTTATAACGACCATAATAAACTGACCGGGCGAATTGGTCACCAATATTTATACAAAGCCGGCATCCGTCCTCTAAAATCCGATGACACTCGTTCCAAACTAAATTCAAATGATTTATATACTTTTCATAACTATCATTAAAACCAATCTGATTATCAGAGCCGTAATCCTTTAACTGCCAGTATGGAGGTGAGGTAATAATTAAATGCGCGCTCTTTTCGGTCAACTCCTTCATCATCCTGGAATCGCCTATTATAATTTTATGGTTTGTTTGCATAATTTATCTAATTATTCATCCCTTATTAACACTTATAACAAATGAATCATATCAAAAATCATTAAGAATTAAAAGATGTTGACTATCCATATACAAAATGCTACTAATTAAACGCTGTTTCTTGACAATTAAACATTCCAACAAAGGCAAAAAAATGGCTTACGAGCGCGTTACCATTGAACTGGGTGAACATCTAAAACAGGATTTAAGAAATGTTTTAAATGATTTCAAGAAAGCGAAAAACTGCGTTTCACACGCTGACGCAAGAATAAATATCAGCGAGGGTCAATACGCCGCGTCTCAAAACGGAATTCTTAAAGGAAGCGGGCGCGACTACTCGCTTGAACTTCACACCCGCGTAATTGCCGGCAGAAAAGTGAATGCTTCGGGATATTACGGAATTTCACTCGGCCCGACCGATATTCCTGATTTCGCAAAAATCGTGAAAATGGCTCTGGAAAAAAGTTACGGCAGAGCAATGGCCAATGCCGAACATAAGTTTGAACGAATGGTTTCCTGGAAAGAACTGGGAAATACCCTATGGGATACGCGTCTTGCTCGGGTTCCCATTCATGAAAAAACCATTCCGGCTAAATTTCTGATTTGGCCGCTGGATGTATCCCTTGATACCATCGGCAAAACCGTGAAAAAAATCTCCAAAGAACTGAAAAAAAATGACGCCAAATTGCAAATTAACGATATTTATCTTGCAACATGGGTGGAACGGGAAATTTTTGCTTCAGCCGAAGGCGCCTTGATTGACCAGACCTTTTGCTATACCCAGGGAATTACATATGTTTTGGCTGTATCAAAAAATGTCCAGCAAGAACATTATGATTGTTTCGGACACCAAAGAGGATGGGAAATCGTTGAAAACGGAGTTAACGAAGAATTTACCCGTTTTCCGAATTTCCGGCAATTTTCTTTTAACCTGGCGCACGAAGCTTCTACTCTCAGCGCGTGCCCGCCCTGTCCGTGGACGGACAAGCCGGTAGTGGTAATAACCGACCCGCATTACAATACTTTGAAAGTTCACGAAATTGTCGGTCACCCCACTGAACTTGACCGGATTCTAAAAATGGAAACCGCTTATGCCGGAAGATCATGGCTTTTTAAAAACTTTGAAGAAAACATGCTCGGCAAAAGAGTCGGTTCCGCTCTCTTAAACGCGTATTCCGACCCCACCCTCCCCGGTTACGGCCACTATCAATATGACCACGAAGGCACTCCCGCCAAAAGGGTCTGGCATATCAAAAACGGAATCCTTTTAGGATTCATGAATTCACGCCAAACCTCGGCTATTTTTGGAGACACTGCTTGTGACCCAAACGGCCACTGGAAAGCCAACGGGGGGCAGGTTGTTCCATTAATCCGCATGTCCAACACCGTATTCGCCGAGGGCGATAAAAATCCTAACGACATTATTTCTGAAGTTGAACACGGCTATTATTTAGTCGGGCACAGAATCCCTTCCATCGCGGAATCCCGCGAAAATTTCAGAATTTCCGCCCGCAAGGTTTACGAAATCAAAAACGGCAAACCCGTACGGCTTTACCGCGACGGAGGAATGATGGCCGATACGCATGATTATTTCATGAACGTGGATGCCGTCGGAAATGATTTCCGTCTCTATCCTATTTTCAACTGCGGAAAAGGACAGCCCATGCAGGCCAAGCGGCTTGGCAACGGCGGACCCACCATGCGCTCCCGAGCCAAGCTGACGGGAGGGGCCAAATAATGCGAACCAAAGCAAAACTTTCTCAAGCTGTTGAAGAAGCATTTCTATATCTTTCCCAACTGCCGGATATCGTTGAGGTAGAAGTATTTGCGTCATCCAACGCGCAAAATGTGTTCAGAATTGATTACAAATCCCATATTCTTTGCAACGGCGGCGAAGAAGCAAAATCCAAAGAAGATTACGGAATCGGAGTGCAGGCGATTTTTAAGACCGCGGATGGAATTAAAATAGGTTTCGGTTCGGAATCCAACAATCTGTCGCTTGAAGGCGCGAAAATCGCTTTGGAAAAAGCGCGCGAGGGCGCGGTACCCGACAATGAATTCGTTTCACTTCCCAAAACCATTGAATTGAAAAGAACGCTTTATGATTACCATGACCCCGAAATGCTGGAACTGTCCGAAAAAGATTTTATCGCGGCCGGCTGGAAAATTTTAGACGGCGCAATCAAAGAATTCTTAAATTCGGAAACATTAAAGAAACTTGCCTTATTGAAAAATAAGCCGGTATCTTCTCTGGGACTGATCGTCGGCGGAGACATGACCGTTGTCGCCGAATCAATTGCCGTCGCGTCAACCTCCATGCCCGAAATTCAAACGGATGAATCAACGTTTGTTACGGTTCAGATTACCGCCATGGTTGAAAAATTTGACGCCAAGGGTTCCGGTTATGGCTCTTACGCCAAACTGTCAAAAATTGACGATAAGGCCGGTAAAGAAGCCGCCCAAAACGCGATTGACGCTTGCGGCGTAATAATAAATGGTGAAATTCAAAAACCATTAAGTATTGCATCCGGAACTTATCCGGTCATTTTCGGTCCTCAACCGGTATCGGAACTAATGAGCAATCTCATAATTCCAAGTTTAGGAGCCGATGCTTTCTGGGGGCTTCAATCCCCTTTCACGGGACAATTTGGAAAACAAGTTGTATCTTCCGAAATCAATATTTTTGATGATGCCGCCAACCCCGAATATGTCGGCGCCAAAGGCATAACCTGCGAAGGCCTCCCGACAAAACGGACCGAACTTATCAAAGCCGGAGTGCTTAACGACATATTGTCCAACTGGTATGAAACCCAGCGCTTGCTGCATAAGGACCCAGAAGCTGAAAAAAAACTCGGGAAAGACCCTAAAGAACTTTACCGCCAGGGAAAACTTTTTCCCACTTCCGGTTTCAGATTCAATCGCGGCGGAGGCAGAGGTTATGACGCAACCGCCGGTATCTCCGGCACCAATACCGTATTTGAAGGAACAAATCCGAAAAATATCAAAGAACTTGTGGCAGATGTTCCTTTCGGCATTTATATCGGAAGAATCTGGTATTGCTACCCAATGAACGGATTAAAGGCGGGAGATTTCACCGCAACCGTTATTGCCGATTCATTCGTAATCAAAGACGGAAAAATCATGGCGCCTCTCAAGGCCAACGCGGTACGCATCAATGATAATATTATGCGCGTCCTGAACTCCGTAAAAGCCGTATCCAACGGCAAAAAGGCAAGCATAATCTGGGCGGCCGATGAAGTCCCGGTTGCCTGCGATATTCTTGTTTCAAATGTTACGCTTGAAGAAATCGGCGCCGAAGAAGCGCCGCCTACGGGGGTGTAATATTAACCATATATTATGGGCTGTGTAAAACGGCCCTTTTTATTTACTCTAAAAGTAAAGTATTATGTTGTATCCGCGTAAAATCAGCGCAAATATCAGCGTCCTATCCGCTTCTACGAGCATCAAATGTTTATAAAAATACTTAGGACTGACAGTTGCCAGAATAGATTTGGTTTGTTACAATGATATAAAATGCGCTTTTTACTTAAATTTTTAATAAAAATTGCATTGAATGCGGCCGCTTTGTTTGCGGCCGGGTATCTTTTGGCCGGATTTGTCATACCGCCCGATATTGAATATCTATTCCTCGGCGGGTTGGTTTTAGCGCTAATCAACACGTTTGTGCGCCCGGTATTAAAAATTATCAGCTTTCCTTTTCTTATTATAACCTTCGGCCTTTTCTATATAGTAATAAACATAGTACTACTTCTCACCGCCGACTACTTTCTTGCCGAATTAGTCATTCAGGATTTCTGGAGCTTATTCTGGGCATCCATTATCATCGGTATTGCGAATTCTATTATTTAATCACTAATCACCCGCTAATTAGTTCGCGAATATTTATGGTGAGTTTATCGAACCATTCGCGAATAAAATTCGAAATTGATTAACGACTTATGAAAAACATTCTTCCAATCATCCAAATAATAATCTCTATTTTATTGATAACGGCAATTTTGTTGCAGCAACGCGGCACCGGCCTTTCCGCCTCCTTCGGCGGCGAGGGAAACGTTTACCGCACCAAAAGGGGCTTTGAAAAAATCCTCTTTTACGGAACCATCATTTTGGCAGCCGCTTTTTTCCTTTCGGCAATAGTTAATGTGCTCATTTAAAAGACGCATGATACATGAAACATAAGACCTTTTGCAAAATAAGACTATTATCCGTTATTGTCTGAGCTTGTCGAAGACATACCTTGATTTTAAGCCAAAATTTTTATAGTGAGTTTATTGAACTATTACCCTTCGACAGGCTCAGGGAATAATGGTTCGACGGGCTCACCATAAAAATTTTGGGAATAAACCTTATTTTGCAAAAGGTCTATACAACATGAAACATGGCTTAATCTGTGATTTAAAATTTTATATCCCATGTTACAAGTTTCGGGTTTCAAGATTACTGAAGTATGGATAAAGAAAAAATAATTTTATGGAAAAGGCGACTCCTTTATTTTCCGCGGCTATTCGCCAAAAACGAGAAAATCCTGATTTCTTTGCTCCTTATCGCCTTTTTATCTTCCTCCTTATTGCTTATTACTTCGTTCGTAATTAAAAATACGATAGTAACGGGAGCAAACGGAGGAACCTACCGGGAAGGGCTTTTAAAACAGCCGCAACTTATAAACCCCCTCTATATTTCAAACAACGATACCGACCGTGACCTGATAAATCTAATCTATTCAAGCCTGATACGCTTTAACTCTAAGGGAGAAATTATCAAAGACCTTGCGGATAACTGGGAGGTTTCAGCGGACAACAAGGTTTTCACTTTTGAACTTAATAAAAACGCGAAATGGCATGATGGCCGCGAACTGACCGCGGATGATGTTATTTTTACCGTTAAAGCAATACAAAACCCCGAATACAAAAGTCCCCAAAGACCAAATTGGCAGGGGGTAAACACCGAAAAAATCAATGATTATACGGTACGTTTCATGCTTAAACAGCCATATACCGCCTTTTTTGAAAACGCGGCTCTGCCCATAATGCCCAAGCATATTTGGGAAAATATTTCTCCGCAAAACGCGGTTATCTCGGATTTAAATTTAAAACCGATTGGCTCAGGAAAGTATAAATTTTATAACTTCGAAACATCCCGCCAAGATTCAATTAAAACTTATACCCTTAAATCAAATAAAAATTATTACAAAAATCCGCCGCGCATTTCAACCGTTCAATTTTTCTTTTATAACTCGGAGGAAGAATTAATAGAGGCACTGAAGAAAAAAGATATTGACGGCATAAATTCAATTTCCGCCAAAAACAAAGAACTCCTGGCCAAAGAGGAAATAATCATATATCCTTTGCGGCTTTCAAGAATATTCGCGATATTCTTGAATTCAAGCAAGATTGACAGTTTCCGCGACCAAAATATCAGACAAGCATTATCGTTAGCCATACCAAGAAATGAACTGATAAAAAACGCGCTTTACGAAGGAGCGGAAGAAGCCGACTCTCCTCTTCCCTCCGGCGCGTTAAATAATGACGCAACAACAAAAAGCAGAAAAGAAACTAACCAGCCAAATCCTCTTGAACTCCTTTTAAAATCCGGACTTAAAAAAGCGGATGACGGAACGCTTATAAAAAAAACCATTAAAAACGACAGGCAGGAAAATACGCCATTTTCCATAAAATTGTCAACCTCGGATATTCCGGAACTTCGGGATGCGGCGGAATTCATCAAGAAAAAATGGGAGGATTTGGGAATAAAAGTAGAAATTATTTTAATGAATGTGGTTGACCTGGAAAAAGACGCCATCCGGCCCAGAAACTATGAAGCCCTGCTTTTCGGAGAAGTTTATGGACACGAACCGGAACCTTTTTCTTTCTGGCACTCAAGCCAAATACGCGACCCGGGCCTGAACATCGCCATGTTTTCCAACAGCAAAACGGATAAACTTCTGGAAGATGCCATGCGCGACCCCAATCCGGAAACGAGAAAGGAAAAATATCTGGAATTTGAAAATATTGTCCAAACCGGCATCGGCGCCATCTTTCTTTATACGCCGCATTATTTCTATGGGGTCCGTTCTTTCATCAAAGGTATTGAAGTGCAAAATATCGTGGTGCCATCAGACAGATTTAATGAGGTAGAAAATTGGTATATAAAAACCAAACGAATATGGAAAGATTAGGTGTTTAGCTTATAGCTTTTAGGAACAGCGCCCTAAACCTTACAAAACCGAGCCCTTATACCGGTTAATTCATGATACATAAGCCAAAAAGTCACCCTTTCCTTCGTCCATGCTCAGGATAAACCTTGTGGTGAACTAATCGAACCATAGCTCAGGGAATAACTTTTTACCTTTTGCAGACGGTCTGTTGGGCCAAGAAATTCGCATAAAACGTGAATAAAAATGTAGCGCTATTGCAAAAAACTACGGATATGCTATAATTAAAATAATAGTAAAAGTCAGGGTTTTTACCTTGATACTCATCCTTTCGTAACTAACAACCTACAACTTACAACTAACAACACAAACGTAATTTATTGTATGTTATTAGTTGTAGGTTTAGTTAATTATGCCCATGTGGGCGAAAAGCAATGTTATTGCTTTTCGCGGGCATTACGAGCACGTTCGCTGGAAGCGAACGAGCGGAGTACTATGCCCGGGAGGAATTGGCATACGCGTAACGTTCACCCCGTTACAAATGCCGCGGTGGCGAAATTGGCAGATTTATCCCGTTAGAAATGCCGCGGTGGCGGAACTGGAATACGCGTACGGTTCAGAACCGTATGTCGAAAGACTTGTGGGTTCAAATCCCACCCGCGGCATTTCTAACGGGACAAGCGGTTCAGGGTCGTGTATCCACAAGGATGTGCGAGTTCAACTCTCGCCCGCGGCATTTGTAACGGGGTCAAGAACGCTATTCCCGCAAGGGATTGAAGGAATTTTGCGAGGGGCAAAATCAAATCCTCTCGGGGGCACTCTATAAATATTACTAACTAACAACTAATTACTAACCACCAACAACATACTTGTTGTAAGTTGTCTGTTGTAGGTTGTGAGTTAATTTATGATAAAACCATTTCGTCCGGCGCACTCGCGCCGCAATACCCAGCGCCGCCCCGCAAGAAGGCCGTGGCGCAATATAGTTAACGGGCCGAAAACTTTTGATATCTCCCGGCTTCCTCACGAAAATTTAAAAGTCGTTCCCTTAGGCGGGCTTGAAGAAGTCGGCAGAAACATGATGTTTTTTGAATATGGCGATGACATCCTGATTATTGACATGGGACTCCAATTCCCGGAAGAAGGCATGCCGGGAATCGATTATATTATTCCGAACATTTCCTATCTTAAAGAGCATAAAGACAGAATAAGAGGAGTAATTATAACCCATGCCCACCTTGACCATATCGGCGCTATCCCCTATCTCATACAAGAATTGGGGAACCCGACAATTTTTACTATGCCTCTGACCCGCGGAATTATTTTAAAACGCCAGGAGGACTTCAAACATCTTCCGCCTTTGGATATTGAAATAATAAACATTGATGAAAAAATCAGGTTCGGCGATGCGTTTGAAGCGGAATTTTTCCATGTAAACCACAATGTCTTTGATACAGTGGGCGTCGCGGTCCACACTCCGGTCGGAACTATTGTCCATACCGCGGATTTCAAATTTGACAATAATCCGGTTGGCGATAAGCCCGCTGACTACGCCAAGATGGCGCGCTTTTCTTCGGAAGGGGTTTTGCTTCTTATGTCCGATTCAACCGGAGCGGAAAAACCCGGACACTCCATTTCCGAAAAAACAATCCAGGAAAATCTTGAAGATATTTTCCAACATTCCCCCTCAAGAATCATTGCCGCCACTTTCGGCTCTCTTATTGCCAGAATCCAGCAGCTGATAACTTTGGCCGAAAAATTCGACAGAAAAGTGTCCATTGACGGCTATAGCATGAAAGCCAATGTGGCTATTGCCCAAGAACTCGGGTATATAAAAGCAAGAAAAGGAACCTTTGTGGATATTGACAAAATCAGCGATTATCCGATAGAGCGGCAATTAATCTGCTGCACCGGCGCCCAAGGAGAATCTAACGCGGTATTGATGAGAATCGCCCAAAAAGAGCATCGCCATATTCAGCTGGCCAAAGGCGATACGGTTGTTTTTTCTTCTTCAGTTGTTCCTGGAAACGAAAGAACCGTACAATCCCTAAAAGACATAATTTACCGACAAGGGGCCAAAGTGTTTCATTACCAAATGATGGATATTCACTCCGGCGGGCATGCCCAGGCCGAAGATTTGAAAATGATGATTAATCTCATGCGCCCGAAATTTTTCCTGCCCATTCACGGCAATTACTTTTTACTGAAACTCCATTCCGACTTGGCGGAATCAGTCGGCATTCCTCCGGAAAATATAGTTATTCCTGGAAATGGAAATACGGTTGAATTATTACCCGACAAAATTTCCATTCTTAAAAATACGGTACCGGCAAGCTATGTCATGGTTGACGGACTTGGCGTAGGAGACGTCGGAGAAGTGGTGCTTCGCGACCGCCAAATGCTCAGTCAGGACGGAATTTTTGTGATTATCACCATTCTTGATTCCAAAACCGGAAAAATTGTCGGCTCCCCTGATATCATCTCTCGCGGTTTCATTTACCTTCGGGAAAATCAGGAAATGCTAAAACAAGTGCGCCACAAAATAAGGGAAACCATAGAAAATACGGCCACGGCCGAACAAACGCTTGATATTGACTACATAAAAAATAACATCCGCGACAAAATCGGCCAATTTCTATTCTCTAAAACTGAACGCCGCCCAATGGTTCTTCCCGTTGTAATTAAAGTATAAATTTGATATAATTTATTTGTATGAAAAACTATCATTTTTCTATTGTAATAGAGCAGGATAAAGACGGCTTTTTTGCCTTTTGTCCTGATTTACAAGGGTGCTACAGCCAGGGAAATACTTATGAGGAAGCTCTGGCCAATATTAAAGACGCAATCAAACTCCACCTTGAAGACAGGTTGGCCAATAAAGAAGAAGTGCCCGCCAAAGAATTCATAAGTTTCTCAACAGTTGAAGTAGCAGTATGATGGATTCTCTGCCAAAATTAACCGCAAGAGAAATTATAGCCGTACTTGAAAAAGCCGGCTTTAATTTTGTTCGTCAAAGCGGAAGCCACAAAATCTACAAAAATTCTCTTGGAAAACGAGCCACAGTTCCATTCCATGGCTCAAAAATTCTTCATCCCAAAGTCTTAAAAAGCATCTTAAAAGACGCGAATTTGGGCATTAAAGACATAACTATATGACGCAAACAAAAACGGCTGAATAAATCAACCGTATAAAAAATTATAACGATGCCTTAAGACGGCATTCGCCTTTTAGGAATTTAACCTCTCCCGATTCCTTTGATACGAGATAATCTTCAAGGAATCCGCCATGGCTATTATCAAAAACCATAATTTCATATCAGTGGCCGGAACTTAAAGAAGAACCGTTTCCCTCGGCAAGTATTCTAGCCTTTTCAAAAACCATGTCTTTCTTTTCAGAGACCATCCAAATTAAAAAATCGACTGGCCTTCCGCGCTTAGCCGTATCTTCTTTCAAAATATACACCCTATCCATCTTTATACCTCATTTTAATTGTTAAACATCTTGTAAAATGCTATCATAACATCTATATGGCTGTCAACAAACAAACAATCTTCTCCGGGGTTGCTCCTTCGGGAACAATCCATATCGGCAACTACCTCGGAGCAATAAAAAATTGGGTTCGCCTGCAGGACGAATACCGTTCTATTTTTTGTATTGTTGATTTGCACGCAATTACAACGCCGCAAGACCCGGAAAAACTTCGCAAAAAAATTATGGAAGTGGCCATGATTTATCTTGCCTCCGGAATTGACCCTGAAAAATCAATTATTTTTATTCAGTCGCATGTTCCGGCGCACACGGAACTTGGTTGGATATTAAATACGTTCACGCCGCTTGGAGAATTGGAACGCATGACCCAATATAAAGACAAGAGACAAGAGACAAGCGACAAGCGACATGGGGTTATGGCGGGACTTCTGAATTATCCAACACTTATGGCGGCGGATATTCTGCTTTATCAAACCAATAAGATCCCCGTCGGAGAAGACCAGCTCCAACATATTGAACTTACCCGTTCTTTGGCCGAGAGATTTAACAACCGTTTCGGCCCGACTTTCACTATTCCTGAGGCATTGGTTGACCCCGTTAGAAGTCAGTCGCCTAAGGCGACTGCCGACGCGCCGCTGGCGCATCGGACTTCTAACGGGGTTGAAAAATCGGGTGCCAGGATTATGGGTTTGGATGACCCTATCAAAAAAATGTCAAAATCGGCCCGGAATCCGGAAAACTATATTGCCCTGCTTGATTCACCGGATGAAATTCATAAAAAAATAAAGATTGCCGTTACCGATTCCGGAAAAGAAATAATTTTTGACCCCAAAAACAAGCCGGCAATCTCCAACCTCCTTCAAATTTTTGGCTTATTTACCGATACCGCGACCCAAGAACTTGAGAAAAAATATGTTGGCAAAAATTACGCCGAATTCAAAAAAGATTTGGCCGAAGCTGTAATAAACGGCCTCAAACCGATTCAGGAAAAATACCGCGAGCTTGAAAAAAAACCCGACGCGGTAATAAAAATACTTAGAGAAGGAGCTGAAAGCGCCCAAACCATCTCCTCAAAAACCATCAAGGCGGTTAAAGAAAAGATAGGCCTAATTTCATAACTCAATTAACCTATTTGTCTAATTTCTAATAAAACATTGATAAATTCACCTAATTTCTAATTACCTAATTCACCTAATAAAATATCAAATGTCCAATTCGAAAATTACAAAGTTTTTATTATTCGGCATTATGAATTTTAGAATTTTATTAGAAATTAGACAATTAGGTGAATTAGGTGAATTTACAAACGGTGAATTAGAAATTAGGTGAATTTGGCATTCAACTAAAAAACCCCCCGCTTTCACAGGAGGGTTTTTTAAGTAAATTTATCTATTCATATCTCCCCTTATCTTATCAATCATATCCGCCGCCGCTTCCCTTCCTCCCAAACCGAATGCCAGACCAAATGCCAAAGCCAGCATCGCCACTACTCCGGTTATAACCGTCTGCAGTAAAACCGTCGCGACTCCCAACTGCAAAAGCGCGGCAATAACGGCAAATACCCAAATAGACCATCGAATAACCACTCCGACAAGCGGAGCCCTAAGACCAAAGGACTTAATCGAAGTGCGCACCACCGCTTCTGCCGCGTCCGCCACCAATGCCGCAATCACAAGAATGATTGCCGCGACAACCACATTGGGAAGATAAACAAGCACCTGCTTCAAGAAATCGGAAATCGGCTGAAATCTTTCGCCTAAAATGTTAACGGCGGCCAAAAGAAAAACAATCACCAGGAACCACTTAACCAGTCCCCCGATAAATGCTCCGGAATTTAATTTCATTCCGGCTCTTTCCATTGCCTGCTCAAAATCCAATTTGGCCAAAAACTGGTCCACTCGCAATGCTCTAACCACCTGTTCAATCAATTTGCCGACGGCGGAAGCCACAATCCAACCGATAAGAAAAACAACGGCCGCGCCAACCAATAACGGCACAAAACCGACTACTGCCGCCCATGACTCTTGAAGAGATGTTACTATTACAACTCCCCAATCTGCTGGATAAATCATATATTAGTTTCTTGGCTTTTAGCTTCTTGGTCTCGATAGTAAAACTATCGTGGATTCCGGACTTCTTTAATTAAATTAATAATGTAAAGTCGGGACTTTTTAGAATTGCCTAAAAAGATAACCAAGCGCCAAAAACCAAAAATTTATATTAAATTTGCCTTAAAAATTACAATAAAAAATTAATGTGCACATTAATTTTTGCCCGAAAAACCCTATAATTTTCGACCTTTACTGAGGTTTTCAGCATATTATCTATCTTATATTTTAACGCAATTCGGCAATTTAACCAAAATTATTATCCACACCCCGTTAGAAAGCTAAGAAACGGGGCACATCCCCTAAAATCTAAAGAGAGCTAAATATCCGCTCAATCGGCACCCTTCACTTCTTTAAGTTTTTTCAATTTCCTGCTCTATTTCATAAAGCTCTTTTATAATTACTCGCGTTTTTCTCAGGACGATCCTTGTCCCCTCACGAGGCGGGCAGATGCGTCGGCCCGTTTCTTCTCAAAAGCCATGAAAAAAGAGAGTGAAACAAAATGTCCGGATATTCCATCTTTTTGGGGGGAGACGATAAAGATGGTTTTAGCGGTTCGGGCCGCCCATCAAGGCGAGCCTCGCTCAAGGCGGGCGGCAAAACCGGCGCTTTCAATTCTTCGGCAACTTCTAAAATCTCCCGGATGGACGGCTCCGCGGAAACGTCATTCTGAGGGAGCTCGGCGACCGAAAAATCCGCTTGAGATTCCTCGCTCTCGCTCTCGCTCGGAATGACGCCCGTACTCGAAGGTTTAACCTCCGCCGACTTCTGCGCGAACATAAATCGGACTTTTTCTTTGAGTTTGGAAAAGCCCGGAACGCCGTTAGAAACCGGGGGCGCGCTTTTTTCCGTGAATAATACGGATTTAAATCTATTTCTTACCGCTGAAAATTTCTCTGGCAAAGGCAAAAAAGCTTCTTCTTCGGACTTTTGTTCAATGGCGTGAATTGATGAAATTATGGCTGGTTCTGCCTCTCTAATTTCAATAATGTCATTCTGGGGGAGTTCCTCCGGAAGCGGAACAACCGAAGAATCCTGACCCTGAACGCCGTCTAAAGAATGAGATTCTTCGCTCTCGCTCAGAATGACGCTGATAGGCAGAGGTTTAACCTCCGGTTTAATTTCTCCCCTCTCACGTCCCCTGCCAAACCCCGTTACATCACCCCCTAAAAAACTAGGCTTTTTCAATAGTTGATTTTCAACAGACTCTTCACCTTGTGGTCTTGGACTTTTAGGATGTAACGGGGCAAGCATCTTTTTCAATTTTTCGTAGTCCTCCTTGGCATGACCCTTGGTATGAGGGTGATGCAGCCACCATAAAAACACACGGATAAAAAAATATAATCTCATCCCTGGTTTATTCATTTTATTTTCAACTATTTCTCCGGACATATTTTTAAAAATTAGTCAAATTTCCACGTTGCCATAATTTTTGAAAGTTCGGCGTCAAATGAGGCATAAGCGGAAATCTGGTAAAGATAATTTCCGTCGGGCTGGGGCGATTGCGGCCAAACAAACCACGCTTCGCGCGTTCTGCCCAATGACTCGTTCCGGCTGAAAAAAACCAGCGCTTCAAAATCTTTAGAAGCCGAACTTCCCAATATTACGGTCTGCGGACTCTCCACAATCAAATCGGGTATTTCTTTTTTAACACGCTCAAGGGTCAGCGGCCCCTCTTCATCAAAAGCGGAAATATAAATTTGAAACCCTTCCCGGGCCTTTTCGGGGGCTGAACCTCCGGCAGTCGTAGGTTCGTCCTCCGGTGATTTCTCAACCACAATCGTTTCCCCCTCCCCGGCGGGAAAAATTCCCGTCTTGAAACCTTTGGGATACTGAAAAGAAAATCCGAATGCGGGATGACGGTAGGTTTCCAAAACTTCGGCAGTATTTCCGTCCGCATTACTTCCCCCCTTCCCCGTTTCATCCGTACCCATTACGCCCATTTCATAATCATCTGTTACTCCGCTTGTTCCCGTTGTCCACGGATAAATCCTCTTCCAATAAAGAATTCCGGAAACCGCAACGGCCAAAACCAAAACAGCCGCTCCTATAATTTTTGATTTTTTGAATTGATTGTTCATAAATTTCGGAAACGGGGTTTCCAAGTTAGTTTTCAATTAACAAATGCTCCATTTCTTTTCTCTCCAGCATTATTTTTAAAGCATCCCGACTAAAGTCTCTATATTCCGAGGTATTTTTAAACTGCTCCAGAATAATATTTTTATCGCAAACTCCATCTCGCCCACTAATGTACTCATCCCAACTCGACTTGGAAACCCCGTTTCCAAGTTTATGAACACGATTGTTCAGATTAACATACGCACTAACGTATAATAAATAGTTATTAGAATCTATATGCACTCCCTTAAATGGGCCTTGAAACAGTACTCCGCTTCTACGGTTCTTACGATTGAAGTGGTTTGTATAACCTAAACCGAGCTTATGCATAAATTTTTCTATTCCCCGATCCACCAGCTGACACAAAACAAAATGATAATGATTTGGATTTAGGCAGTAAGCCACAAAAGAAACAAGCGGCTTACCTTCTTTCACTTTCAACTTGGAAACGGGGTTTCCAAGTTGAGTTCGCTTGCGAAAGGAATTCTCAAAAATACTGCCTATCGGTTCTGTGGTGTTAAACTCCTCCATACTTTGAAGAAACCTCATATAATCGTATTTATCACCAAAAATGCTTCGCTTATCTGTTCCGCGATTAAAAATGTGATAATATTCTCCGGTTGCAAATTGGACTTTACGCATAGTTTTATCTTACCACTTGGAAACCCCGTTTCCAAGTCCTTTCCAAGTCTTTTGTTGCTTCGCCTAACTTGGAAACGGGGTTTCCAAGTGGGACGAGGGCGAAATAGCAATAAGAGATTATCGGCCCATATTATTAGGTAATTAGGTGAATTAGATAATTAGAAATTTATTTCTACCGTCCCATGTTGTAGAGCCGATAAATTTCCGAAGCCGACAGCGCGCGGTTGTAGACGCGGACTTCGTCGATGAGGCCTTGAAAACCACGCTGTCCATTCGGGCGATTGCCTATATAGGTCGTAAGTGCGGCATCTGAAACGTAAGACCCTGTGGCACCCCCTGAAGCACCATAAGAGACCTCAACACCATTTTTATAGAGTTTCGGAGCAGTAGCCATTACACCGTTCCAAGTTCCTACCAAGAAAACCCATTGATTGAGAGATACTGTACCATCTGCGCCTTGTGCCCATGTCCATGAACCATCAGACGAACCTATAGCATAATATGGTCCTGCTCCTCCTGTACCATTAGAAAGGATAAAAAACGTACCCGTTGTAGTAAAATTATCGGGAGCGTTATTGTAGATTCGTCCTAAAGTCCCCCCACCCCATCCCGTTGCGTAGACCCACGCCGTGATAGTACGCGGACCAGGTGAACCTCCAATGTTGTCAAGCGCACTCGGGCTTCCAAGATTGACAACATCATCCCCCCCGTCAAAATTCAGCGCTTGGCCGATTTTGCCGATTACCTTTTTCGGGCCGTTGGTGAGGGTGCCGTGATTTCCGTTCCCCGACACATCAAACGCGTTATTGCTTGTCATCTCCGAATCTTCAAAAGACCAATAGCCGACTAATCCGGAAATCAAACCTAAAGTTACCGGGGGTTTATTGATAACGGCGCCGGCATGAGCAATATTAAAGAAACCGATG
>Ga0075937_114_pt1 | contig 25815 bp, 21 predicted proteins | sample RifGroA2_FD_67946 | JGI IMG/M metagenome (GOLD analysis project Ga0075937, IMG submission 67946) | Parcubacteria bacterium GW2011_GWA2_42_14
ATTAAGATTTTAGCCGTTTTTTTAAAAAATTAGTGGCTTAAAATAAGGGTTTTTTGCATCAAATTTTCCCAAAAAATTATTAAGCAACAGGTCTAATTATTTATTAGGAAAACAATTTTTGCATAAATCATACGCCTGCGTGCCCGGAGAACCAAGATAGGAACAGCTTGGCGCGATTTCAAAAAGCTTGCAGTCAACCTGGAAACCTTCCGGAATTTGGTTCGGAATTTGATATTGCTGCTGTTCGGACGACGGAAGCTGATACTCCTGCTGAAATTGCTGTTGATATTGTTGTTCATATGGCCGGCGATACTGTTCTTCATATTGATTCTTAATATCCTGCGATTGTTCCGACGGCGCCATAAGCGGAGCCGAAATTCCAAAATTCCGGCATTGCTCCGGTTCAACCCTGCAAAATTTTTCACACTCTTCTTGGCTCTGACATCCTCCCGGTCCGCCCGGAAAAACTCCGCCGGTGTCTCCACTGCCTGGAAATTGTCCTCCGGTTGTACCGCCGCCAGGAAATCCTCCGCCCGTAGCACCGCCTGCGCTTGGTGTCGCAAAATTTTTACATTCTTCAAAGTGTTCACGGCAATAAGTTTCGCATTCTTCTCTTGACTTGCATCCTCCGGGACCGGAAAAACCTCCCGTCCCCATCCCGCCGCCTGTTCCGCCGCCTATCATACCCATCATGGTCTGGCATTTTTCTTTATTTTCCGGCAAACCGCATATCGCCTCGCATTCTTCTTGCGAAGTACAACCTAATTGTTGCATCAAATCCTCCTGCGCGGGAGTTATAAATCCGGCTTTTACGGCAAAATCCGTACACTCTTCATTATGACTTGCGTCTTTGCAATATTCCTCGCAATCAACTTTTGATTTGCAGTCGCCCGGCCCCCTGCCGCCGGTCTTTCTCATAATTTGCGCGTCTTCCTCGGTTACAAAACCGGCCTTAACTCCAAAATCAATACATTCTTCAATATGCGCCGGGTCCTCACAAAATGTTTCGCATTGTTCTTTGGAACGGCATCCTCCCGGACCCTTGCCGCCGGCTTTTTTAATGGCCTCGGCTTCTTGCTTAGAAATAAAACCTACTTTTTCTCCAAAAGCCACGCATTCCTCAAAATTTCCTTCGGCATCGCAATAGGTCTCGCATTGAACCTTGGATTTGCAGCCGCCCGGTGTCTCGCCTTTTTCAATATACGGCAAAACTTTTTTAGCTTCTTCCAATTCTTCCGGAGGCATAACTCCGGTTTTTTCGGCAAAAGCGATGCACTCGCGCATATGCTCTGAGGTTTCACAATATGATTCGCACTGCCCTTTGGATTTACATCCTCCGGGGGTTTCCCCGCTTTTCATCAAAGGCAGCATTTTTTTAGCCAAAGCCAATTCTTCCGGAGGCATTACATTATTTTTTTCGGCAAAATCAATGCAAATTTCAATATTATCCGTACTCGAACAATATATTTCACATTGAACCTTGGATTTACAGCCGCCCGGAGTTTCCCCGCTTTTTACCAACGCGAGCATTTTTTTATTCGTGGCCAATTCTTTCTCGCTCATAAACCCGTGTTTTTCGGCAAATGCCAGACATTCATCTGCTTTAGCAGAATCTTCGCAATAAGTCCGGCATTCAATTTCGCTCTTGCATCCGCCGGGCCCTCCGCCAGAATCCAAAACCGCTATAAACTTTTTACCTTTTTCCACCTCTTCTTTGGAAATCAGCTTATTTTTTTCGGCAAAAGCAACGCAGGCCTTGATATGGGCCGTATCCTCACAATAGATTTTGCAGGATGATTCGTTCTTGCAATTACCGAGTTCTCGCACCGGATATTTAATTTCCGCTTTTCTGGCTTCGGCAATGTTTTTTTTCTCCGTGGCAACTTTCGCCCTGTCTCCCGCTCCTCCACCGGCAATTCCTTTTTCATCCGGTTTGGAAGACGGCGCCCGAACTTCCTCTTTAGCTTTTTTTACCGAACTTTTGGTAACACCTTCTTTGGGCGGAGGAATACTCAATTCTTCTTCATTGCCTGAACAATCCGTTATAATAGCAATCATCTCCGGAATAAAATCTGCCGGGTCTTCAAAAAAACCGACATTATCAAGTACGCGAAGATTGGGACATCCGCCAATCTCTCCTCCGTATGCTGGTTTTCCGGTAGCCGGTTTTAAAGAAAAAGCGGCAATGCCTTCAGGGTCTTTAAACGTAATCACAAAAAGCTTATTGGAGTCCTTTTTGAAAGAAATGGAAGAATTGGACGCCGCAAACGAATTAAATCCAAAAATCAACAAGCCGGCAATAAAAGCGGATGAGACAATAATAAAAGACGAATTTTTAAATGCAAAACGATTCATATAAATAATCATAAATATCCTAGATTTATTCAATACGGACGTATCAGATTAGGATACAAATTTCTTATAAGTAAACTAAAATAACTCACAAAAACTTAACCATAAATATCTTATTCATTACCACAATTTAGTTTTTAACGTTTCTTTCAAATCAGCATCGGAAAAAAATCGTGTTTTAATCCACCGAAAAAGACGCCAAACAACAGCTGTGACGAAAACAATCGTAACAACCCACAATACAATGACAGGCAGACTAAAAATGAACCAAATCATCCAATCAATATATCCTGTGATTTCTTCGAGCATTCCCCGGAATGACTGCTTAACCACGAAAATCGGCCGCCATTGAATTCCAAAAATCTTGATGTCCGCATCAGCGTTGATAGTAACTGAAATTGTCGACATATCAATCTGCTGAGAAAGATATTGAAGCTGACCCTGAATTCTCTCAATCCGCCCGCGGACATCGCTCAGACGCTGAGCAACATTAAGCGTATCCTGAACAGTATAGGCGCGCTTCATAATCTCCAGATACTGTACTTCTTCTGCTCTAAGATTTCTTAGCTGTGATTCGAGATCAATATACTGCTCTGTTACGTCTTGAGCATTGACACTCTCTTTATCCACTCTGACCGCTATTTTTTTTATCTCTGTAAGAACACTGTCGAAGTTGCTAGCCGGAACACGGACGGTAATACTTCCCGACTTAACGCCGCCAGAAGAATCATAAATTTGCGAAGAAGCAACAAACCCGCTGAGACGAGTTGCAATTTCATGAATATTTGAAACCGCCTCATCAACTTTTTTAACAAAGATAGAAAGAGAACCATTTTTAATAATTTTTCTTTGAGTTAATACTCCTTCCTGATTCTGCTGAACCTGTACGTTATCTACAGTTTCAACATCTCTTTCACTACGGAAACTAGGCAAACCAAAGCTGCCAAAAGAAGAAACGCCTGTGGGGTTAGCAAGCACGGGGCTAGAACTCTTTCTTCTCGCAGTATTTAAACTGCTAAGAAAAATAGAGGTAACTATTCCTAACAATACTAATATCACCAATGTATAAAGGACAATTTTGAGTAATCTTTTCATGATGAGGTATCATAATAAATTCTACAGAATTCGCGAAGGCCTGTAACAACTTATTAGGATTAATTACACTTATTTATTTTTCGTGAATTGATTTGCGATTCTTTCTCAAAAGACGACTAGTGGCTGCCATTTTCAAAAGTGTCTCTGGACTAATAATATCGCAAGTATTTCTATGCGGTACGAATTAAAATAATTGCCGCCCTTACTTTTTCACTCAAAGGGGTTCTTATATGTTTCCTGAAACGGATTGGTTTCGTTCCCGAACGGATTGGTTTGCGGCTTAAAAGGGTTAATTTCCGGCAATTCTTCTTTAATAGGGTTTTGAACACTTTCCAAAATCTTGCCGCCCAATTCTTCCACTTTTTGTTCCGGAGTTTTTTCAACGCTCACGGGAGCTTGAACTTCCCCGCTTTTCTGCCAATACCAAAAACCGCCCCCAATAATAACTACGGCGGCAATTAAAACAATAATCAGCAATTTCTTATTAAAACCTTGGTTTCCCTGCATTAACTTTAATTATATCTAACTGCTATATTTATACTATTGAATTTATACACAAGGCATTGTACTTATTATTAAGCACATTAAAAACTCAGAAAAGCAAAAAATGGCTGGCGCACGGAGGCGAACATGATTAAAGCGTTTTTCGGAAGCAAAAAGTGGGCTTGGTGGGCTTACGGCGGCGGCGCTTTCCTGCTTTCTTTACTCTACGCCCAGGTTTATATGTCAGTTAGACTCAATGCTTGGTACGGCAAGTTCTACAACCTTTTGCAAAAAGCCAATGAGCATACCCTGGAAGAATTTTACGCAGGCATTACGGAGTTCATGTGGATTGCCGTTCCCTGGATAATTCTGGCAACTATCACGAGTTATTCCACCCGTTTGTATTCACTTCGGTGGAGAGAATCCATTACTTTTAATTATATTCCCCGTTGGAGAAATGTAAGAGAAGAAATTGAAGGAGCGAGCCAGCGGATACAGGAAGATACTTACCGGTTCGCGCGCATCGTAGAATCTCTCGGGCTACAGGTGGCTAGAGCCATAATGACGCTTGTTGCTTTTCTGCCCGTTCTTTGGACTTTAAGCAATGGAATTGATATGCCTTTCTTGGGCAAAACCCAAGGATCGCTGGTTTGGGTGGCGCTGGTTGTCAGTATAGGAGGAACGGCTGTTTCTTGGTTTGTCGGTATTAAATTGCCCGGACTGGAGTATAATAACCAAAAAGTAGAAGCCGCATTCAGAAAAGAACTTGTCTTGGGGGAAGACGATAAAATAAACCACGCTTCTCCTGCAATTCTTGCAGAAATGTTTACCGGTATTAAATTCAACTATCATCGCCTATTTCTGCATTATGGATATTTTGATCTTTGGCTCAATCTTTACAACCAGTTTTTAACTATTGTACCCTATCTTATCGCCGGTCCGGCTCTTTTTAGCGGAGCGATTATGCTCGGAACACTGGTACAAATTTCTAACGCCTTTGATAAGGTTCAAAATAGTTTTTCGCTGTTTATGGATAACTGGACGACTATTACCGAACTTCGCAGTATCAAGAAACGACTCAAAGAATTCGAAACCAACCTCGACAAACACCAATTGCCGCGGGAAGGAAAATAAAAATGACCGGAGAACACCTGCTTCAGGGACGTGTTTGGGATGTGAAAAATTACGATTTTATTGCCCCGGAAACACTCGTGGCCAAACTAAAACCCGCGCGATTTATTTTGCTCGGAGAAATTCATACTAATTTTGAACATCATCTGAAGCAGGCCGAAATAATCAATAACATTTCTGATTTTGAACGCCATCCGGCAATTTGTTTTGAAATGCTGGAAGTAACTTGCCAGGAAAAAATTGATGAATACTTAAACCGCTCTCCCCATGATGCCGAAGGGTTTGGAAACGCGATTGACTGGGATTCACAGTGGAATCCGGCATACGAAATGTATAAACCTATTTTTGAAACCGCTTTTTCAAAAAATCTGCCTGTTGTAGCGGCCAATATTCCGCGAACTCTCGCCAAACAAGCTGTAATTGAAGGACTCAAGGCGCTTTCACCGGAATTTATAAAGCAAACCGGAATTAGCCAACCGTTTCCACCCGAACTTCAAAAAGAACTTATTGATGAAATATGGGAATCACATTTTGGCCAAACAAAACATAGCCGCGGCCAACTCCTGGGCCTTCTTGAAGGTATGGCCTTAGCTCAAAAACTGCGCGACGCGATAATGGCGTACACGCTTTTACATAACCAAAGAAGCGAAAAACAGGTTTTGATTGCCGGCAACGGACACGCAAGATTTGACCGCGGAGTCCCCTATCACCTTGTTAAATTCGGCGCGAAAGCAGGCCTTATTTGCTCTTTAGGAATGATAGAAACAGAATGGATGCCCGAATACCCCGCTCTTCCCGAATACCAAGAATGGCTGAAAGTTCAAAAATTGCCTTATACCTTTGCAATATTTATTCCTGGCCATACCCAAAGTTTATAAACAAAAAAACCGCGCGGACAAACCGCGCGGTTATTTTTTAATGAAAAACCCGCGTTAAGGCGCGGGTTAAATCTTAAGCCGGATAAACCGAAATGTATTCTCTCCAGAACTCAATTGCCTTTTCAAAATGATTCCGGGAAATTCCGTCCGAGAACATAAACCGTTTATAGCCGAGGGTCTGCATCAGTTTAATATCGGAAATATCGGCGGCCGTAACTTGCCCGGCTTGTTCCAAGCCAAGAAGCAGGCGCGAAGCGCAAATGGCGCCAGGATCATTCTCAATAATCAATTCCATCGCCTTAAGCATTTTTATTCCGCCTATCTGAATCATCAGGTCGTCACGGGCCGCCATAAGGATATATGGCCTCAAGACCTTCGCGCTTTTGACAAAATCAAGGCCTTTTTGAGATTCTATTTTCAAAACCAGTTCAAAATTCTTACGCCTCGCCGCAGCACTGCTTCCGTCAAAGAGCGCTTTTTCCAATTCTCTGACATAACCCAAACTATCCGCAAAAGAAAGCATGAATCTTTCCACGCCCTCATCAAGCCCGGCTTTTATATAAGCGTAGTCATTTTCCGTAAAGAAACCTTCAATTTCTAAATTTTTACCGATTATGTTTACAGCTTGCCCTCTGCCGACCGGGTACTTGGGAAGCGGGTCAACGTAAATTTTTCTCCCATCAACCACTTCTTTCAATTCGCACCAGTCATCTCCTCGAAAAAAAACTTTTGCCGGAAGTTCAACTTTAATTTTATGATTTAGAATAATGGGGCCAAAAGGAAGGGTTGCCCATTCCTCAATCCGCAGCTGTTTTCCCTTAAGGTCTATGTACAAAGGTTTTTTGAATTTACGCGAATATTTCAAAATTCCGGCTATTGTTTCTTTCGGAGAATAGGCCGAATCCATTCCGGTGTTATACCGCACCATAGCGACCAGCGGATGGGAAATCATTTCGCGCATCAAGTCCTCCTGATGTGCCTGCGGAATGCTTGCGATAAGCATCATATTCCTCCTGTTTTTGACTGAATTATCAAAGTGCGTTACGCGTTCCTGCTAACTCTCTATCATAAAATTTATTGTTTGTCCAGACCATTAAATTATTCCCTGAGCGGAATCGAAGGGCTACATTATTTTATAAATTCTTATTGTATGCCTTCGACAAGCTCAGGCAATAACTGAATTATTCAATAATCTCGTATCAACTGCTTTACAAGTTTGCTAAATTACAGTATAATACAACCACGCTTTTAGATTCTTTGAAAACTGCGGAAAGTAGGAAAACAAATAATGGACAATATGGAAGAAAAAATTCCCGGAATCACAATTGATTCAAAAATACGGCTTGCCCCGGACATGGTTATCACTCCGCCTCCGGTTGAATCCCTGCTTGCCCAAGGCATAGAGAGTTCGTATTGGCCGAGGAAAGTCAGAGAGAACCGGGAATTGGACAAACAGGTTAGATTGCGAAGAAACCTTTCTTTAAAATTAGACGCGCTTTTTCACCGTCTGCCCCGCCCGACCGCGGATGTAACTCTGGCCGTAGATTCCATGGAGGTAAACGGGAACGCGCTAACCGTTCTTTACGAATCGCTGGCAGAATTTTTTGAGAGTGACAAGAGAAACGCCCGCCTTGTTTTGTATCTTCCGTTTGAACTTTTACCGGCGCTGACATGGAGGCCACAACTCCCGGGCCTGGCCGCGTCTATAGAAAGATTCATCAACGCCTATATGCGGTGTTGGAAAGAATTGCTCGGGGAAACAGATGTAAGGGCGAATTTCGCCGACGGAAACATCCTTGAGCCGGAATTGAGCCCGAACGGACAAAAAATGGTGCGAAAGGCCGCGCATCTTATTCCGATACTTCTTGAAAAAAGATATATTTCAATGGCAGACGTTATGGCGCTTGTAAAAAACAGCTCCGAAGAGATTCTTAAAAACAGCATAGCCGATACCCTGCCGGCCATTGCCAAGCTCGGGCTGATTACGGATGAGGAACGCGGCCAGCTCCCCGATTGGGCCGTTACGGATAAGAGCGCGAATCAAAAAAATACTTTCGCGAATTCGGAAGAAAAAGGAAGGACATGGTTTTTCAATCTTCATGAAGAAGCGGAGTTTGAGCTGAAAAAAATGGACATGCGCCTGGCGCGGGATCTTGAACGCGGTTATCCGAAAGCGCGAGCCCTGTGGGAGCGGATTGACAGGGAAGAAAAACTGATTTCCGAATACGCGAATAATATTTCCAAGATGCTCGCGGTAAACTCGCTTACGGCCGAAGATGCCATGCGATATCTTTCCCCTGCGCGGGAAATGGTTTTACGCCTCGCTGCCATCCGCGGCATCGGAAAAGCAATTGAACTGATTGCTGAAAATGACTTTAAAAAAGCCGCGCTCAATATCGGCGCGTATGAAAACACTGTTCGGAATCTTTGCCTGCCGAACTCCCTGGAGGACAAAGAAGAAATAACCAGCATGCTGTCGCGCCTTTTTCAACTTGGCCTTATTGATGAAGCATATATCAATAGTTTCGGCCTGGTTTTGCCGAAGCTAAACGCTTCATTCTCGGATGACCAAGAACGAATCAAGGCGGAAATCCGGGAATTCGCTCCTGCGATACTGTTACTCGCAACCGATCCGGTTGCTCATGAGTTTTTGCATCCTTTCGCGATTTTTTACGGGTCATTTCTGAAAGGATACGCGCGAAACAATGCGGATTTGGATGTCGCGGTGTTTGTTAAGCCCGGAATCCCCGTAATCAAACGGAAAAATATTCAAGATCGTCTTCGTAAAATTTTTTCGCACGAAAGAATCAAGGGAAAAATTGTTGAATACTGGCTTGAAAAAAAGAACGGCATGCTTGAGGTCAGGGATTTCACTAAACCGGATGTATATCTTGCCGACCGCACCTGGATACATTTGTTATTCGCGGGTATTTGGATGGGCAAGGATAACGCCATCAAAGACGTTTATGAAAAGTTATTGCCGGGGTTCTTATATTCGGGCGGCAAAATACTTGAAGGCAGAGACGCGCGAATGCTTTGGCTCGGCGAAATGGAGCGGGAAGTATTGCAATACCGCCTTATGCATAAAGGATACTTCCGGCTTAATCCGAGAGAGGGCGGAATTGATTCCGACGGCACTGACGGACTTGACCCCCAAAGCGCTTTTTGGGATTCAGGATACCGGCGCCTCGCAACAATACTTTTTATCAAACGGGTTTTTTTGCCGCAATTGGAAGAAAATTTTAGGTAACCTCGCAGTAAACTGCGGGGTGTTTTATTCGTATATTACCCCATCCTCAATTTTGCACACCTTCAAGGGCGAAGCGCTGCGCCCATACGCGGGATGGCCTATTCGGCCACGCGCTTCGCATTGTTTTACTATTTTTTTCTTATACTTCCCGCTTTACCTTGCTACAACGGCAAAATTGAAGAGGGGTTATTTTCGTGCTCCGCAATTCATTCCCTCATCAAGCTCGGGATGAATTGCGGACGAAAATAAAAAAATGGCAGTTCGATTAATCGATACTGCCTTTTATTATTTTTATATCACGTAAATTCAATCTTATCTTTCTCGGTTGGACCGACTGATGCCATTACCACCGGAACATTCAATTCTTCCTTCAGAACCCTCGAACAAAGATTAATGACGTCTTCCAATTTTCCGCCGGACGGGATTTCATACGGCGAAACTCTTGCCGAACAATTATAAAGGAGGACAGTAAGTTTTTCTTGCCGTTCCCGCTGAAAATTGCCGGTGCCTCGCGTAACCACAATGCCCGTGATGCCCTTTTTGGTTCGTGAAAAGAAAGTAAGGTCATCATTTTTCGGACTTGCGTCATACGATTTCGCGATATTCCACGCGGGAAGTTCCGCGATTCTGTCAATGCAGGTTATCACCAGCCCGTGTATCGCTTCTTTTCCTCCTGCCGACTCTATGGCGTAGCGCGCTTGAACGGCGTCAAAGATGCCGACCCGAAAAGGACCCTGCCATGAATGGTTGCCGTTCGTCGCGTCGGGAAACTGCTTCGTAAGAACCGGACATTCAGTTACAAACGGGCCGGCGCCGTGCCGAGTAAAGTACGCCCGGAGAACGCCGAAACTTTTGACTTCGCCGTCATACCCAGATTCGCGAAGAATAGATAAAGCCATTTCGGGAATAGTGCGCACCTTGGTGGTGTACGGATGAAACCCGTGCCACCGGTCCAAAAGTATGCCCTGGGATTGTTCAAAAACTACCGTGCCGCGGCTTCCAAGAATGCGCTGTGTTACATAATCCGCATCCACGATTGCCGAGCGGGACGCAAGAACGCCGAAGCGCTCCACCGCCCACTGAATCGTATCCGGATTATTGAGATAAAAAATTTCACGCCTTCCTTTTTCACGAGCATCTTCCGGCCAGTTTTCAATATGCCCCGATATTTCTTCCAGCTCGCGAATTTTTCGCGCTCTCACTACTTCAAGTTTTTCCCGCAATCCATGGTGACCGAGGTCGCGCGCGCGAATTGCCTCCTTGGGATATGCTTCAGCATCCAACACCGTTTCCCCAACGCCGATTCCAACGCTTCCATAACGTTCAGAGCCACGCGAAAGTTCCCGCAAACGGTTTGCCATGGCATGAAACGGAGTGATAACAAGCGCGTCCTCATGGATAGTAAGCATTAAAAATACTTCTTTAATGCCATGCTGATATTTGAGCGCTTCTCCTTCGGTAAGAATTCCGTGCGGGTCTATTACCATGTTTTTCGATAAATGCGTAGCAGTGCCGGAAAGCGTCCCGCTGCCGAATTGCGAATGTATGTGTTCGCGTCCGTTTTGCGTCATAACCCGGTGATATGCTTGCGGGCCGCCTGTCCGAATTACGGTATGCGCTCTATGTTTCGCAGCTAACCAATGAACGGTCGTACCCTTGCCTTCGTCCCCGTAGCCAAGCCCAGTTACGATAAAAGCCCGTTTAACCATTTCTTCCTCCTCTCATTTTCTAAAATAGGCGGCCATGTCTGACCGCCTTTCTTTTTGATAAAACGCTTTATAATTTCCAGTCAGCGTCGTCTTTTTTCTTATCGCCTGTCTTCGGAGCTTTCGGCTCTTTCTTGGATGACTTGAGTTTTCCGGTCTTTGCATCCGCGTCCATAGGCCAGATGTCGTTCCGGCTTCTGAATCGGGCGCCGATAGAAGGAATGTTGGTAAAATTCGGATACGTTGCCTGCAGGCCAACCGGAATGCCGGCAACTGCCCGGGCAATCCTCTCGGCCTCACTCGCGCGATTAGCACTTAACGCGTCAGACAAGGTTTCAATGCTGATAACGCCTTCAGTCAAACCGATAACGCATGCTTGAACTTCGGCAAGGTCTTCGGTTTTCGGAAGACGAATGACGCGTTCGCGCCCCAGGAGTTTAGTCCACCATTTTACCGTATCCTCGTTCGCTCCCACCTGAAGAAAAAAAACATGCCAGTCCTCAAGCGCTTTCTTCGCGACTTCAGCGATTGACGGAAGTGATTGCGAAGGGTTGGGCCCGAAAGCTTTCTCAAAGACCGATGCTCCGAAAACCTGTTGAAGAAGTCTTCGGTCAAGACGATCTCTTCCAAGTTCGTCCCCTACGATAAAGTAATATCCCTTAAGCCCGTATTTCCTGATATCGGTCTGGCTAAGGTATGCCGCCGCAAAAAGACTAAGCTGATATTCTTCCGGCGCGTCCCCTCCGCCTCGCTCGGGAACAAGAATGCCCATTTGCCGCTCAACTTCATTATCGGGTTCAAACTGGGACCGCTGATACGGAAACGTATCGCCCTGGTCCTGAATAACACCCGTGGCAATCTGGGTGTGGTACCTACGAAGAACCGCGCGAGTTCCCTGCACCAGAAGATTTTGAACCTTAGGTAAAACACGAAACGCGATATCAACGTTTCCGCTCATAGAACCGGTCGTGTCAAGGTCGGACTCAACCGGCATGGCAACTCCGAATTTCAAAACAAATTCCTCGCCGTCGGGAACCAGAAGATTCCGCGCCTCCCTAACCGCGCCATACTTAGCCGGGTCAACAAGCGGGTCTAAACCCTCGCCGCGCTGAGCTCGCTCTTCGCCCCTAAACGTTGAAGAACCGCGCTTATCTGCTTCTGACTTACTGCTTCGATACGTAGCTTCGGACCACTCGCGTTTTTCTCTCATTTTCAACCTCCGTTGTGGTTTTTAAGGTACTGGATGGAGCAGGCGTTATTAAAAACCCGACTCCGCGATAATAATATTATAGCATCAAGCATAATTTGTCAAGAGAGACCGGGGAAAATGAAAATTTGATGTAACCCGGACCGTCCGAAAACTGTAAAAAAGCACTTTCGTCATTCTGAGTCCTTCGGTCGTCATTCTGACCCTGAGCCATGCGAAGGGGAAGAATCTCAGGATAAACTCCGCGAAGAATTTCTTAATTAAACCGTACATTTGAGATTCTTCAGTCGCGGAACCTGTACTGAACGAAGTGAATATGCTCCTTCAGAATGACTCCTGAATCTGTATTATTCAACGGTCTCGAAGCAAATAAAAAACCGTGAGAATTTTCTCACGGCAATTTCATTTTTTATCAAGCTTTATGATATTTCGCGCCTCAATTTGCGCGATAATTTCCTGACAGTTAAAAGCGATATTTCTTTTTTTGATATCCGCCACGATTTCTTTCGTATTCGCAGGCAAGAGACGCCGCGAAGACGACTCCGAAATCGCCAGAAGCGTCATCAGGTCAATTTCCGCCTGGCTGGCGGAAGGAATAAAATCAGCAATGGCATCCTGAAGCGACTCATCATCAACTTCGGTTTTACCCTGACGTGACGCGAATTTAAAGGCATCAAGCACGATTTTTCTGATATCCGCGCCCGAAAGCCCTTCAGTCGCGTCCGCGTATGGACGAAAGTCAGTCAGAGAAGTCGCAATCTTATACTTTTTAAACATCACTTGAAATATAGACGCACGGCCATCGCAAGAAGGCATGAGCAGAGCTATCCGGTCATCCGACCTGCCCGATCGCTTCATGGCGGCATCCATCCTGTCCGGGCGGTTAGTGCAGTTAACCATGATGATTTTACCCTGAATTTTGGAGTCCGAAAGGAATTTCATCCATGACTGAAGGATTCGCTCGGATACTCCCGAGTCCCCCTTGGGCGCATCGCGATTCGCCTCGCCCAAATCCGCCTCGTCGTTCATGATGACGACGGGTGCCAGTGCCCATAAACCCTGTTGCTGTTTTTCCGTACGCTCTTCGGACTGCCCAACCCACATGGAGCGGGCATTTTTCAGCTTCACGAAATTATACCGCGATTCTTTAGCAAGCGCCTCAACAATCGCGGTCTTCCCGGTGCCGGGCGGACCCATAAGAGTTATCCCCTGAGGAATGGACCGTATTTCACCCCGGGTAATCGCGTCAATAATCTCCCGGAAATATTCCTTGACGTTTTCAAGTCCCCCGATGTCGTCAATCCCCCAATCGGGGTCAATAACTTCCATCACATCGCCATATTCGTTACTAAGAATTTCACGCTTTTTTTCCCGTACAAACAAAAGGTCAATCGAAAGCCCGGCCTGGCGGCTTGATCGAAAAATTTCTAAAATCTGCCGCAAACTCATGCCCTGGGTCGCATTGACGAAAGTGTTAATGTCAAAATCTTCGGGAACCGGAAAAGTCCGGGGAAATTTCTCAAGAGTTTCTTGCAGTTCCGCGAGTTCATCTTCCAGAACGCCGGCTTCAGCGCTTTTCGGGGACTTGAGTTTTTTCTCAAGAAGCGCTAAGCGTTTCTCAATTTCCTGCTGTTTCTCGCCTCCTTTGGTCAGGCGCAAAATATAACGCCGCCTTTCTTCGGCCGAGGACTTTGGAATGAAAACGGTTGAAATCCGGCTGGCGGCCTGACGCAATTCGCCCGAAATTTTTGAAGAAAGGTCGGTCAAAAGAAGCACAATATTTTTCCGCCGCTTTACCCGGCCGTCCTGCGCCCAGCTTCGGAAACGTTCAATATGCGTTCGCTCACTAGGTGACAATATTGCGCCGGCGGATTCCGGAGCAATGAAATGAGCCGACTCAATGACTACGGCAACGCTTTCCATTTTATTAAGAACTTTTTCAATCAGCGGAAGGCAGAGTTCCGGCTCGCGCGGAATTTGACGTTTAGCCGCAAGTCCGGCTTTGGCAGCCGCGACCGGGTCTTTGGCAGAAACGTCGTCATCCTTTTCCAATTCAGCAACTTTACGAAACATTTGCTCCATTTCGGGAGTAAGAAACCTCGCTCCGGTTGCGATATTATAAAAAACCATCATATCCCTTTCGTCAAAAACTCGCGCCAGAAGCTCCTGCAACGGTATATACTGCCACTCTGTTTCCGTATCCGCGTACGGATTCGGCACCAGACACGTTATATCCCCGTGAAGAATGAATACGGAAGAAATACCAGCTTTAAACCGGCTAATAACCCCGTCGGAAAACCATTCCGGCACTCTTTTGCTTTTATCAGATACAGGGCTCGGCATACGGTCCTCCATTAGCATGAATGATTGTGGTCATGACCTTTAAGGCCATGACGATGTCGGTCTGCTTCATTTAAACGCTCCTCTCCGGGAAAAGGGCTGCCTTCGGTAATAGTTGATTCCCGGAATGCTATTTTTACTCCGAGCTTATGCGCCAGAATGACAAATTTTGCTTTTTCAACTTCTAATGCCCGCCGCGTCTTGAAATGCTCAAAAACGAGCGTGGCGTCATTTCCCTTTTTAGTAATCGTGAAATAATCGCACGGATGAGTTTTCCCCTCCTCTTCGGCTTCAAGGAAAAACTCCCCCTTGCGCTCGGTTATGGTAATACGGTAATCAAGAAGCTCGGCGACAATTCCGAAAATTTCAAATTGCCAGCGCGAGGACACGCGGGAGACCGTATCGGCCATACGCCGCTTATCCTTTTCGGTAAAAAACCGTCCAGACGCTTCCAGTAGCAGTTCTAAATTGATTTTGAAATTAATTCCTTCTGCCGGAACTTTTGCCAGCGCCCGTTTTAGCGCCTCCTCCAGAAGCGGCCTCACATCCAAATCACGCGCCCACGCCAGAAATTCGGGGTCGTCTTCCCCGATTTTATCCAGAAGCTCCCGGTCAATTTCGGGCGGCTTAATCTTTTCTTTGAATTCCTGGGGAACCGGACTTGAAACAACAACCCGCACCACATTCTTATAGCCGATATCGCAAGGCATTACTGGCTCCACTTTCGCTTTTAAATTTTCAAGTATCTGTCTATATAAGTATAATTATTTCTTAGTAATGTCAACCCCATTGGAAGCCCGTTGGGAGTCCGGCCATATACCGAATACAGCATAGCAATGTGAAGCGGTTTACGCCTTATGTCTTATGTTTTCCGAAATAAATTATGTTTGATTTAGGGACTGTTGCCGAATGTCATCCTGAACACATTCGCTTCGCTCAGTGTAAACTCCGTGAAGGATCTCGGCTATTAGAAAACATCAAAAACATTAAGATTCTTCCCCTTCGCATTGCTCAGGGTCAGAATGACGAAATTCAGTTTTTGGACGGTCTGTTAAGCAACACTCAGTATTGCTTAAAGAGCAGTTCATTGCCGAAACCGTTTTTAAAGCCGAATATACGGGGCCGTAATATACGAACTACTAACAACTTGCAACTTATTGTTTATAATATTGGAGTAAAATTTGCGCTTGTCTGGATAAGGAGAAGTCATTTTTTAAGCGCTCAAAAGCGGCTTGTCCAAAACTATCCGCCTTATTTTTATCCGAAAGCAAATCAATGATTTTTGAAGCGAGCGCGTTTTTGTCATAAGGATTCACGACAAAACCAGTTTTTCCGTCAATGATAAACTCTTTGGAGCCGCCGAAACAGGTCGCGATGACCGGTTTTTTATATAATGCCGCTTCAAGATTGGTTGTGGGAAACGAATCAAAAATAAGAGAGGGCGCTAAAACCATATCTGAAGAAAGATATGCCATGCTCATTCCCCCTTCATCAAGCCAGCCGCTTAAACGAAGACAGCTCTCCACTCCGAATTTTTTCGCGTAATCAGCAAACTTTACGGCTTCTTCTTCTTTAACTCCGGCAAAAAAAAGAACCGCTTCGGGAACAATCTTTTTTATTTCCGGAAGTATTTCAATCATAAGGTAAGCGCCTTTTTCGTGGCTGACGCGTCCAGCCAAAAGCATCACTTTTTTTCCATTTAAATTATGCCGCGTTTTGAATCCGGAAAGTTCTTCCGGATTGGGGAGAAAAATATTTACAGCGTCAAAACCGTTATAAATCGTAACGGCGTTTTTAATTCCGTTTTGCCTTAAGGCCTCTGCCAGCGCGCCGCTAACGGCAAAAATTTTGTCGCAATAACCCAAATACTTCTTTATCAGGATATTTCTAAAAGGATTAAAACGTTTTTTGGCAATTTTTAAATTTTGCCAAAAGGTCATTTTGTAATTTATAAGATTGCAATCATTTTCCCGCGGCCAAAATTTCGTATAAGCAAAACTCATGACATCATGAGCCGTAAAAAAAACTTTTTGCGCAAAGTTTCTCGCTTGCTTCAGGGCATGATACGAAAGATGATAATGAATATTATGCGCGTGAACCACATCCGGCCCGATATCGCGAAGTATCGCCGCAATCCGCCCAACAACTTTAAAATTATAAATACTCAGCCAGGCGCGCCACCGTTCATGGTATTTTGATACCAGCCGATAAATGAATATGCCGTTCTCACTGCTTATGCCTTCTTCGCTGCGATTCCGCACCGTGGTGATAACACAAACTTCGTGTCCCAGTTCTTTCATTTTTTTGGCCAAAGAATAAACAACCCGGGCCGCTCCGCCGGTTGTATGAGGGGGATAATCGTCTGTAAGATAAACTATTTTCATAATTGCCGATATTTTATTCTTCGAGTGAACCCAGCTAAGCTGGGTGGAATCGAGAAGTTACACTAATGTAAAATTCTCGACAGGCTCGAATAATACCTGTGGTGAGCCAGTCGAATCATTGATGACTTGCCCAATCTACCGCAATACCCGATATATTCTTCTTAAAACAATATAAAAATACGGCAGGCGAAATTTTAAAAAAGAAATTACTTTTTGCCTTAAGGTCCGGTTAATTCCCCAAACCAGCCAATGGGAATAATCGTCAGCAACCTCATCCGGTATGATTATTTCCGGATGGCAAAGCGGAAATTCCATGGGTGTTAACGGGATATTAGAAAGTCTTTTTTCTTTCCCGCTTTTGGTTTGGGTGCCCTGCGCGCCAGTCCCTATGTTTGTCACCAAATTAACAGCCGGATTTATAGCCAAATCGCCGTTAACCAAACACGCAAATACCCATTGCGAATCCCATGTTTCAGTAGGATTTTTAGAATCGCGATTTGAATAAACTTCAGAAAATCTATAATCCCAATAGTCAGCAATCGCTGGGTCCCGGAATATTTTATAAAGCAACCCGTTTTTTTTTATTTCCGGCCAGCGCTCCATGAAAACATCGTAATTTTTCCACGCCCTTCGCCAGGTCGCCCATCCCCAAATCTGCGAAACTCTTGAAAAATAATAACTCGCGTCAGAACGAAATTTGGAATTTTTTTGCTGAAAATTGACTCCGGAAATGTGCGTTACTTTCGGCTCATTCCTGAATCTTTTCAAAAGTTCTTCGGCAAATCGGAAAAAGGTCGGATGAGGCAAAGTATCGTCCTCAAGAATAATTGCCTCTTCGGCGTTTTTAAATACCCAATCAAGGCCGGAAGAAACTCTGAATTTACACCCCAAATTTTTATCGGCGTAATTTTTTTTAACCTCGCATGGCCAATCAATTCTTTCAGCAACAGCACGGGCCTTTTTACATATCTCGTGTTCTTCGGGAGTTCGTCCGCCGTCGGCAACTATAAAAAGTTTTGGAGGACGGGCTTTTCTGATTTGTTCAAACACCCGGGCGGTTTCCTCGGGTCTGCGAAAAATAAAAAATGCAATTGGTACTTCCATGAAATTGCTACGAAATACGAAATTTTACGAAAGTACGAAAAAAATTGTCTATAAACAGTTTTTGTAATTTCGTATTTTTTCGTATTTCGTAGCCCTATTTGATAAGGTCGCAAAAAATCTGCTCCTCCTCCGTTCTGTCGTCCCCGGGCCGATATTCTTTGGGAATAAGATTGGAACTGCTTTTATTCCGTCCGTTAAAAACAACTTCCCGATAACCGACGGACTTCGCGAGCTCTTCCAAAAATCGCTTAGTTAAAACATGGTGATGGCCGTATCTATCCCATTCTTCCGTATCAACTCCTAAAATCCCTTTTTTAAAATCGCAATGTTTCTTTAACGAAGACAGCAATTCCGGGGTATTGACCCGATGAATTCCCCCCGGCATCAACACTCTATACGTTTCGGCTAAAAATAAAACCGTTTCTTTTTGGGTCAGATGCTCAATAAAATCCTCATGAAAAATCAATTCAACGGAATTGTCCGGAAACGGAAGAGAACATTCGCGAAAATCAATCTGAAAAAAATCTTCCCTTCCCCCCCTAAGCTCGGGCGGGTCGGAAAATGGGTAATCCGCCCGATAGCGATAAGGAGCAATATCAATGTTAATCCAGTCCTTAAGAACCCGGACATCCGAGCCGAAATGCAGTTTTAACCGCTTGCCGATTTTTACCAATTCGGCCAGACGCAATACGTCCGCCTTAAGAGTGTTTCTCTGTCGGAAACCTTTAATTACCCGCAGTATTAAAAACTTTATCTTTTTTGCGCGCGTTTCTCCTATCATAAAACCGAGCAAATGATAAAAATAAGAAATCAAGAAACGGAAAAATTTTTTTAAGCCGTAAATCAGGACCATAATTTTTTTTATCAGATAACTCATAACTCTTTGGGCATTCTAATATAAATAAAAACATTGATAAAAGTTACAAAAAAACGCGTAATTACTCTGGCCAAAATAAGGCCCAGTAATCCCATCCAGACAGTAAGGACGGCAACGGCGGCTATTTGAAAAATTGAAACGGAGAGCCTGATAACGTATTGCTCTTTTATTTTTTTCTTGGCCAAAAGAAATATTTCTATGGGAGTAATGGAGCCGGCCAGCATGGATAGGGAGAAAATTTGCGAATATAAAACCGATTCCCCGTAGGCGGGAAAAAATGCGCGGTAAAAAAACGGCGCCAAAGCAATATATGCCATAACTATAACAAGATTGAATATAAAAAGCTTAAGAATTTTATTGGCAAGATTGGCCCTAATATCCGACTCTGTTCTCTCGGAAAACCTCGGAAGAATTATGTTAGTAAGCCCTTTCAAAAATGGCTTTGTTTGTTCGGGAACTCCGATAGCAAAAGAATAAACTGCCAAAGGTATAGCGCCTAAATAATTAAATACCAGCACTTTGTCCAAATTGGATGCAATAATATCAAGAATATTCAAAACGCTCAAATGACCGGCGTATCTGATGAGCCCCGGATCAATTTCCCGGTTCGGGCGGTATTTTTTAAGAGCGCGCCAATAAAAGAAAATGGCGGTAATAAATTGCGCGGAAAAATAAGCAATAATTAAGACCGCTATCCGGCCGCTGAACAAAATCGCCGAAACAATAAAAATGCCGAAAAATATTTTGGAAAATGCCTCGTAAACGACTTTTGTCCTAAACTCTTTCTTGCCGTTTAAAAACGGTAAATATAAATTAGCGCTGGAAATAAACGGAACAAAAATCGCTATAATCAAAAAGGAAATAGCTAAAAGTTGGTCGCCGTGAAAAAAATAATAATAAAAAGACATGCTGAAAGCTACCGCGATAAACACAGCGCTCCATTTTAAATTTTCCCAAAAAGCGGTTTTGAGAGCGCCTTCAAAACCGCGGGCAACCGCCTGAACCACGGATGTTTCAAGACCGGTCAGAGTTAAGGCCCCCAAAAGCCCGGCTAATCCAAGCACATATTTATATTGCCCATAAATTTCTTGCGGTAATAGATTGGCAAACGCCAAAGCAAGAGCAAACGAAGTCCCCGAAGCCACGACTTGTCCAACCGTTACCCAAAATCCGCTCTCAACAAAATACACCATATCCATCCTGGTGTATTTTTCCGACCAACTTAGAAATTGTAAAAATTTTTCACGCAATAATTTAAGAAGTCCGAGAGACTGTCCAAAAACTTTCTTTACGTCATTACGAGCGACGAGCACAAGCGAAGCAATCTTGATTTCACGCCGTTTTTAAGAGATTGCTTCGTCGCTTCGCCCGGCCCTTTTCGCGAAAAGGGCCGGGCTTCGCTCCTCGCAATGACAGTTTTAGGAAAGCCCGGACTTCTTCGGGTTAATATTTTTTCAAAAACTGCTGAAATACATCTTTAATATGGTCAATATGTTTTTTCTCCATACCATGATGCGCTCCTACCACAAACGAATTTTTCATGACAAAATCGGCAACCGGATAACCGCCCGCCATAACGCGCCTCCGAATATTTTTAAATCCGGGCTGTTTCAGAATATTGCCGGTAAATACCGGACGTGTCTGAATGTTGGCGCGTTCAAGATATTTTACTATTGTCTCGCGGTTGAAGGGGGCACTGTTTTTGATTGTAAGGGGAAAGGCCAGCCAACTGGCGCGAACTCCGCTTAATTGTTCCGGAAGAACGAAAAACTTTTCATATTGCCTGAAAAAGTTTTTTAATTCTCGGAAATTTTTCTGCCGCAAGGCGGAAAATTTATCAAGCTTTTTTAATTGAGCAAGACCGAAAGCCGCGGCCATATCGGTGGTTCTGAAATTATAGCCGACTTCTTCAAAAATGAATTTTGAATCATATTTGATGCCGTCAAGTTTCACGGTATATCTTTTATCAATATCTTCCGTTTCGTTCAGAGACGACCTTCTTCCCCAACCCGCGAGTATTCTTGCGCGTCTGGCCCAATCGGGCCTGTTTACGGAAACCATTCCGCCCTCTCCTCCGGCAGTAATAATATGCGAAGCGTAAAAACTTGTGGTGGAAATGTCGGAATAAACGCCGGTCGGCTTGCCGTTTATCGTGGCCCCCAGAGTATCGCACGAATCTTCAACCAAAATAAGATTATATTTTTGGGCAATTCTCTTAAGGCGCGGCAAATCGGGAATATTTCCAAACAAACTCGGAATCATAAGGGCCTTTGTTTTTTTGGTAATCGCTTTCTCAATCTGGTCTATATTTGCCGTATAATACCCGGACATTACATCAACAAAAACAGGAACCAGCCCTTTTTGAATCAACGGAGCAAGAGTCGTGGCAAAAGTAAGAATAGGAGTTATAACTTCCGCGCCTCTCGGCAAATTTAACAGTTCTATGGCAATAAGATTGGCGGAAGAGCCGGAATTAACCATCAAGCCGTATTTTTTGCCAAAAAGGCGCGCGATTTTTCCTTCAAATTCCTGAACATTTCTGCCCGCGCCAATATGGGCGGTTTTCAATACGCCGGCTACCGCCCTTTTTTCTTCATTGCCAAAAACAGCCGAAGCGTAAAAAACCCTTAATTTGTCTGATTTCTTGTTCATATGATTTTTTAATGCTAAAAATTAGGCCGGGGACACAAAAATAATAAATTAAATTCAATACGATAAGTTCAAGACCTAAAATCATTTTTTAGCTATCACAAACACACTGACACCGAAAGGAAAATTTATCCCCTTAAGCAGCAGAAAATTCTCAAGCCGCAAAATACCTTCTAAAATAGCGTTAAGATAACGGCCAAAATCAATCAACTGGTCTTGGGGTTTATTTTTGGTACCTGTAAAGATTGACATAAATTTACCGATAAGCCGTATTATAAAAATAGGTAAAAATAAAAAGAAATTCCAGTAGGAAGAGCGTACGACGCGAAACCCGTTCCGCCGCAGCACCGCCGCAAGCATCATACGGGTGTATCGGCGATAATGCTGATTGGCCACATCATGCTCGCTCCATAAAAATCTAAAAGCGGGCACCGTTAATAACAGTTCTCCCCCCTCGCGCAAAATACGATGCCATTCGCGGAGGGCCTTATCCTCAAACTGAATATGTTCCAAAACATCGGAGCTGACCACAAAATCAAATTCCCCGTCTAAAAAAGGTAAATGATTGCCGTCCGCTGTCTGAATTTTATCAATTCCCCGTTCTTTTCCATACCTGACAGCGTCATTATTTATATCTACCCCGAAAGCGCCGACAAATCCCAAATCATGAAGCTCTTTAATAAATAAACCGCCGGAACATCCGACCTCTAATATTTTACTTTTAAAATCTTGCCCCCGAAAAAAACCTATTAGGAATGCCCGCCGCGCCCGAAGAAACCAATGGGTTCCTTCCGCCATATAATGCTTTTTGTGAAAATCTTTTTCCATGTAACATATTATGGGAATAAGGTTCTGAACCGGTAAATAAGCAGATTTTTTATAAATTGCGCCACCGTAGAAAATTTAATAAAGGATTTCCTAAATTTATTTTCGTAAAATTTGGTCGGAATTTCGCCAATTTTAAAATTCAAATAGGTCGCCTGAATAATGATTTCCGCGTCAATAAACCAATCGTCTTGCCGTATACGCAGTTTTTTAAGCGCTTCTCTGGTAAAAATTTTCGGTTTTGAATTGGCGTCGCGCACTTTCACGCGAGGAAAAAGTATTTTCAAAAAAATATTATACACCCGTGAAATCACTAAACGCAACGAGCCGTCAAACCTTTCTTCCCGATATGTCTTTACCATGTCAAAACCGCCTGAAACCAAAAATTCATATACGCGCAAAACATCCTCGGGCGGCATCTGGCCATCCCCGTCAATCACCGCGATAGTATTGCCCGAAGCGACCTTAAGGCCGCTCTTCATATCCCACCCCATCATTCCCTCCTTCGGATTGGCAACTATTTTCAATGTTGAATCGCGCCGGGCAAGTTCTGAAACAACATCAGGAGTTTTATCCCGGCCTATTTCATAATCATTATAATTCGCGACCAATACAATCTCATACGACAAATCTTTATCTTCAAAAACTTTCTTCATACGCGCGACAAAATTCGGCACTAAATCGCCCGCCTTGTAGCATAATATGACTATTGAAATGTCCGGCGCTGAATCTTTCCGCACGCATTATAGTATAATATTATTCGTATTTCTTTACAAATGAACCCCATACCGCGCCCAAGCAACTCGTTAAAAAATAGAATAATTACGCCAAAATTCCTCTATAATGTTCCTATACGTATATTCAAACATAACCGCGTGTTCCCCTTCCGGAACGGCTATACCCATATAAACGCTTCCGGCTATGTATATGGGTACATTTTTGCCGTCAATATACGCTTTCCACCCCGGAAGATTGTTTTCGGAGAAAACTAAGAATTGAGGAGTTCCTGATTTGGTTTTTAAAATAGATACGGTGTTTTTCTTGGTTTTGATTTCAATTTGCCCTTGACCGTCAACCAGCAAAGAACCATCGCAGGAATTCAATTCTGAATTTTGAATTTTGAATTTTGAATTTGTTTGGGATTTGGGATTTTGAAATTGGGATTTAGCAACCGCAGGACACTCAATAAACACCCTTGCCGGTATTTTAAACGATGTTAATGGCGCTTCAAACCTTTTCATAAATAATTTTTCATCCAGCGGAACAAACGATATAAGATACCGTATGCCTAAAAAATTTACTATGCCTGCCTGTTTTTCAAAAAAATCAACCTCTCGCCTTAAGTGTTCTTCGGCGCCGCCGAAAGCATACTGGTTTCCAACTAAAAAAATATTAGCCGCGTTTCTAATATCCGCGCCGTCAATAAAATTGACAACACGCGCCATGCGCCATGAAACAAGATTATCATAATATCGTATGCTCTCCAGACCCCAGAGCAATGCTCTATCCGCCGGAAATGCCAATGCCGATTCCAAAATACCGCCTTCGTCCAAGGAAATATTGTCAAGAATCAAGCTCTCGCGAATATAATAGTCGGAAAAGGACATAGAAAAAAATCGCCCGGGGGCTTGAGATTTTATAAAAGCAATAGTCGGCGGATAATCGAGCATGCTCTTTCGGGAAACATACGCAAAATCAGAAGAAAACGTATAAACGAACAAAAAACTGGCTACGGCAATAAAAAGGCCCGATATTCGTGCCAACGAAAGTGAAAACTTATCCGACGCGATGTATCTCAAAAAAACATAACTACCCAGAATAAAAAGAAAGGATATAAACATACGGTAATCAAAAAAAGAGAACGCGGAAAGCAGAAAAGAAAATTGTTTGGCAATATACGCGTGGTAATATTCCGGTGGAAATGCGTTCGTTCCAGAAAAAAAATACGCGTCAAAAATGTAAAATAAAATTTTAAGAAATTTTTCTTTAAAAAACAGGCCGATAATGTTCAGACCCGCAAAAATCAAACCCAGCAACGAAATCCCTCGCGAAAAAATCCAAAAAGCTCTTTTAACCTTAGTATCATGGCGCGCCGTTTTAACAATTCTTAAAACATAGTCAAACCCAAGCCCGGCAAGCATGCTCAAGGCAAAACCGCCGATAAACATCCAGCGACTGGGAAAATGTGAAAATAAAAAAGGCGGAAAATGGTGCAGAAACCAAAAGACGGGAGAATAAGATATGGCCATAACAAAGCTAAAAACAAAAAGCCATGAAAAAAAACCGCTTGCGTCAGAACGGCGTAAGGAAAAAACAACAAGAGCAAAAAAGAGAGCTATTATCCCTATATAAAGTTCATGGGTTGGGGGTAAAAAAGAAACATCAAAAAAGGGAAAGAAAAAAGCAAACACGTCAAACGGGTTAAGACCGGAGGCCGACGCTTCCCAATGACTGAAACCGGCCCCTCTTTCGGAAAGACCCATGTAAAGCAGGGTGGGCGCAAGCTGAATTGTTCCAATAAGACTGCCGATAACCGCCACCAGAATAAATAAAACCAATATCCGAAAATGACCTAAACGGAATTGAGAAAAATTAAATTTAGTTTTCTCCTTTATTTCGCGCCAATTCAAATAAAGCGCGAATAGGCCAACGGCAATTAAACTTTCAATTACCCAATGCCAATGCCCCATCAGCCATTCAAGCGCGATTATGGCGATGCCAAGCGATATCGCCCATCGCTTCCTATCGTATATTTTCCATACAGCCAAAAAAAGAAGGGGCAGAAACATAAACGTATAAACAATGGAAAGGCGCTGGACGTGAAACTGAAAACTAATCATCCAGCTAACGGCTCCCAGAAAAGCGGCTGACCAGGTAACAGCGCCGAAAGTTCGAAGAAAAAAGGCGGCAAAAAAACCGCCCATAGCTATGCCTAAAAAGGTCAGCACGCCATAGGCGGTTATTGCTGAAAAAATATTCAAAAATATCCAATGAACCGGCGATAAAAGACCAAACGAACTGATAAAAGTGGGGAAACCGGAAAAAACCGAAGGGTTCCACAAAAAACTGTCTTGTCTGTTTAACGCGTCTTTATAGCTTGCCAGCGCCTGCAGACCCCATAAAACATCAGAACCGCCGAGCATCATGGAACCGATAAGAATCGGGGCAAAAGGAATAAAAACCAATATGAAAAACACGCACAGTATAAACCACCATTTTTCTCCTAATTGTCCGATTTTTTTAAACAAGTGTTTAGTAGTTAGGTTTTAGCTTTTAGGATTTAGACAGTTATTCCTAAAAGTTATAAGCTAATCGCTATACCCTAAACGATTTTTCATCATCTCAATAAATTCTTCAACAATCGTCCTATATGTAAACTCAAACTTAATTTCATGTTCTCCTTCCGAAACCACCACCCCCATATAAACACTGCCGACGGTATAAATCGGTGTTTCAACGCCATCAACATAAGCTTTCCACCCCGGAAGATTGTTTTCTGAAAATACAAGGAATTGCGGAGTTTCAGAGCTGGTT
>Ga0075937_118_pt1 | contig 23799 bp, 31 predicted proteins | sample RifGroA2_FD_67946 | JGI IMG/M metagenome (GOLD analysis project Ga0075937, IMG submission 67946) | Parcubacteria bacterium GW2011_GWA2_42_14
GAAGCGCGGAAAGGTATGGAAACACTGGCTCGCCGCGCACGGCGCGGCTCGCCAAGCGCAGGTTCGAAATCCCTTGCGATTTTAAGTATTTGCTTTGCCTAATTAAAAACTAACAACATAAATTTATGAACAACAAATTTTTCCTATACGCCCGCAAATCAACTGATGTGGAAGATAAGCAAGTTTTGAGCATTGAGGCACAGATCACAGAATTGCGTGCCTTTGCCAAACAAAATAACCTCAACGTGGTAGAGGAACTTGTGGAGAAGCAATCCGCCAAAATTCCGGGCCGTCCGATATTTGGCGAAATGATAAAGCGTATTGAACATGGCGAGGCGGACGGAATTTTGGCTTGGCATCCCGATAGGTTGGCGCGCAATTCTGTGGACGGTGGACAAATAATCTACTTGATTGATTGCGGGCATATTGCGGCGTTGAAATTCCCTCAATTCTGGTTTGAGCCAACTCCGCAAGGAAAATTTATGTTGAATATCGCTTTTGGGCAAAGCAAATACTATGTGGATTCTCTTTCCGAAAACACGAAGCGTGGTTTGCGCCAAAAAGTGAGACGAGGCGAATATCCGAGCGTTGCGCCGATTGGCTACATAAATGATGTGAGAAATAAAAGTATTGTGGTGGATAGAAAGAAATCTCGGATTATTCGCCAAGCGTTTGAACTATACGCAAAAGGTAATTCGCGGTTAGAGGATATTTCAAACTTTTTGGCGCAACGCGGGATTATGTCCCGCGGCGGAAAGAGAATCCACAAGACGAGGGTGACTTTTATCCTTTCCAATCCTTTTTATACTGGATTATTCAAATATGGCGGCGAACTTCACGAAGGAAAGTACGAGCCAATCATCACAAAGAAACTTTTTGATACGGCGCAAGAGATTTTGAAGCAACGGGGCAAACCGCGCCACAAACAAAAAAATGAACCGCAAGCATTTTGCGGCCTCATCTCTTGCGCCGAGTGCGGAATGATGATAACTGCTGAAAAACAGAAAGGGCATATTTATTATCGTTGCACGAAAAAGAAAATCAAATGTTCGCAACCCTATACCCGCGAGGAAGAATTGGATCGGCAGTTATCATCTCTAATTCAAAAAGTTTCTTTGCGACCGGATTGGGCGGCGGAACTGAACGCTATGCTTGAAAAAGAGAAAACCGAAGCCGCCCAATCCTCAACCGCTTTTGTTCAGGAAAGCCAAGAGAGAATCCGCGCTATACAAACGAAACTCCAGCGACTTCTTGACGGCTATTTGGAGCAAGATATTGAGCGAGAAATATACCGAGAACAGAAAGCAATTTTGTTATCCGAAAAGAAGTCGCTGGAAGAACAAATGACGCGGATTGAACAAAAGCGGACTGGCTGGCTCGAACCGATGGCGGAATGGATAAAAGAGGCAGGAAACCTGCCTAAAATCGCACGGGAGAGTAACCTTTTTGCGAAAAAGGTTACTGCCAAAGAAATCTTTGGCTCGAACCTCGTCTTGGCCAACCGCGAGGCGCGGGTCAGATTTTGGTGCGCGGGAGAGGATTTGAACCTCCACGTCCTTACGGACACAAGGCCCTCAACCTTGCGTGTCTACCAAGTTTCACCACCCGCGCATAGAATTATCTAAACCAATACCCGCGCTCCTTTAAAATCTTTTTAACCATTGTGATTACCAATGCGTCATCCTGCAAACCAAACTTCTTTCTGTTTATGATTTCTAAACGAGTTCCTCTGTTATCAACATCCCAATCATCCCCGAGCGCATTTTGAATTTCATCTTCAATTTCGAAAGGAATATAATTCTTTTCATCATAATTTTCAAGAACAACAATATATTCTTTCTCGTGTCCACTCACACCAAATTCTATCATTGCCCATGGCTTTTTTTCTTTTTCAAAATGAGATTCCTTTTCCATAAAAAGTTAATGGTTTTATTTTTCTGTTTCTACTGAGGTCGTTTCTGGTATTATTTCTTTCATTACCTCGGTTGGTTTCATTTTTCTACGAATTTCTTTGGCGGCTTTTTCCCGGATATAATAAAGTTTGGCCCGGCGGACTTTGGCGTGTTTCAAAATTTCAATTTTATCAATTGTCGGTGAATGGATCGGAAATACTCTTTCTATACCGATTCCCGCTGAAACCTTTCTTACCGTTATAGTTCCTGAAATTCCGGCGCCGTGCTTTTTGGCAATTATAATTCCTTCAAAGGGCTGGACCCTCATTTTGTCGCCTTCCTTGAGTTTTTGGTAAATTTTAACGGTATCTCCGGGCTTTATTTCGGGAATTTGACGTAATTGCGCTTTGTTGAATATACTTAATTTGTTCATATTTTTCTCTAATCAGACGCTAATATATTCGCGAATAGTTTGATAAACTCACCATAAATATTCACGAATAAAATTCGAGATTGATTAGTGATATTCTTTGCCAATATTACTATTCTTTCGTGTTTTTATCAACCCCGTTAGAAGTCCAACAATTTTCAGTTTTTTTCAATACAACATAAAGCGAAGTGGCTTACGCCTTACACTTTGTCCATCAATAGCATAATTTAGACTTCTAACGGGGTCAAGCCATCAAGCGCTATCTGCAAATCCTCGGGCAAATCAGCTTCAAATTTCCACCTTTTTCCTTCTGGTAAGCTGAATTCAAGAGAAGAGGCGTGTAAAAATAACCTTCGCGAGCCAGCTGGAAATTCCGGACAGCAAACGTTTTTTCCTCCATAAATTCTGTCGCAGGCAACCGGGCGTTCAATACTTTTTAGGTGTACGCGTATTTGGTGGGTTCGTCCTGTTCTGGGCATTACTTCCAAAAAAGAAAATTCTTTGCCATAGTTTTTTATGACTTTATAATATGTTATCGCTTCGCGCCCTGATTTTATATGTCTTCCTGTTCCTCTTTTTGCCGGGTTTCTTATGGAACGGCCTACGGGAGTTTCAATGGCGCCTTTTCGTTTTGAGGGCACCCCGCACACAAGAGCAAGATAAGTTTTTTCCATTTTGCGGCCGGAAAATAGTTTTTTCAGCTCTTCAAAAGTTTTTTGGTTGCGGGCTATAATCATCACGCCCGAAGTGTCTCGATCAAGCCGGTGGACAATTCCTGGCCGCAAGTTCGCCTGTCCTGAACTTGTTGAAGGATCGCCGACACTTTTTATTTCCGGAAAGTTTACCAGCAAAAAATCAACCAGTGTTTTTTCTTTGACTGAGCCGCCGTCGTTTACCCCGTTAGAAGTTTGAATTAGCCGACCCTCGTTCATAAGAGAACGGCGTAAGCCGGCTCCGCCCTCATCCTTTTTTTCTAGATTAGCTTGTGCCGAACTTCTAACGGGGTGAACCAACAGTCCTGCCGGTTTATTTACCACAATAAAATTTTTGTCGCTGTAAATAATTCCGGGGGCATTCATGCAATATAATATAGCAGAATTTTTGCGTTTCAACAAGTATACTTGCTATTTAAAAAAAGGTATGATATTATTAAAATAATGTTTGAGTTCTTTTTAAAAGTGGAAGGGCATGAGGCAGATTCCTGCTAAGCAAGTAAGGTACGGCGATATTGTTCTTTATAAGGAAGATGACAAAAAGTTGACAGAGGTTGCAAATATTATCCATGAAGACGGAGAAGTATTTCTTTTGTTTTGGGACTGTAATGTGGCTAAATATCGTCCTGATGAAATGTGCACCCTGGTTTTCCGGCGTCCATCTGATGAAGAAGTTTTTACCACCCTGCTTGATGAGATGGAGGACTGGTTAAGGGGCACTGTTGAAATTGTTTCCGGAATTCGGGCAATGCGCAAGCAAAACCCCTTGTCTATACCCAACCTATTGCTCGTTCTTTGTTTGCGGGAACTCAAAGAAAAAATTGACAAGTATTTCGGTGCCGATAGCGCCGAAAAAAAGAGGGCTAATACGCCCTTTTAATTTTTTTAGAAAACCGCCTGGGCTTATTGCCCGGGCGGTTGCGAAAGATATAGTTCGTGAGACGCCTTCCACATTTTACGTAGAAGTTTCCAGTTCAACTGTTTTTTAACGAATTGTTCGCTCAAAAAATAGTAACTTCTTTTGCCGTCTCTCGCCAGAAGAAAATCATATTTGATGGCATGGTATATTCCAACACAGATAATATCTGGCCGTTCTTTTGCTAAAACGCTGAGGCCATAGATATCCCTACGAATTGCGGTATAAAACGGACGGAGTTGATACCATGGGGTTCCTGTAATCTTGCCCGCCCTTCCTTCAATAAAACGGGAATCATATTCATCTTGGTTAATCCAATCCATAGCGCTCGGGCTTTCAACAGAAGTTACCGTAAACTTATTTTCCAAAAGCCAAAGGAGTAGTGCTTGACCAAGGCCTTGAGTAAGTTTACTCCTGTATTCTTTGAGGTCTGCCACTTGCCCTTCGGATGGCTTCTTTCCCCAAATCGTTCCCTGCTCGTTATATTCAGTTTCGTCCCGAAGAAAATCTGCAATCCATATATATGCCTGGGGCGGAAGTATCTCCATCGCTACTTTACATTGCGGTTGCGACTTTTTTAGTTCAGCAAGCAATCCTGCGATATGCATTACCGCAAGCGAAGAACTGTGGTCATAACCGATAATAAATGGGTTATACCCATCCTGTTGTATCAAGAAAGATGGTTCTTGCGGATAAACTTTTTGGAAGAGTAGTTGAAGTTCCACTTCAAAACTCTCTGGCGGATTTGTCAACCCGCATTTGTCAAAAAGATACCACACGACATTTGGTGTAATATCGGCGAATCTTACTTCTTTCAAGGTGCACCCTCTTTTTATCCTTTTTAACCCCACAAAAATAAAGATACCACGAATGCGGCACTTTTGCAAGCAAACTTTCTATTCCCTTTCCAGAAACTTTCTATTGAAAAGCGGGCTCTCCCACCTACTATACACAAGAGTCTGAATAAACAAAACAAGGGTTATGTTGCTTAACCTTTTTCATCTTCTTCAAGGCCATTTTGTATAGTAGGTGGGAGAGCTACTTTTAGAAGTATCATTTTTGATACTTCTGAGCGTGTTACTGAGTCAATTTTTTAGCGGCTGGTGCACAACATTAGAACCTGTTCTCATAAAAATGAACTATTTTTGATACCAAGTTTTGGATAAAAAAACCACCCAATGGTGGTTATTCGCTGTTTACTTCTTCTTTTTCTTCTTATCCATGTATTCCATCAATGTAAACGCTAAGGGCCAGTAAAAGAAAATAAAGAGAACTGATGCAATTTTAGCGTAAATTGTTTGATAGAAGAAAGCACAAATTAGTAGTGTCAACCAAAAAATTTTATCTTCCAGAGCGGCTTTCATGTGAATCCGATATATCTCCCACTTTTTCATTATATCTCTTTTTGAATTAATTTTGAACTAAAACAAAAGTAGCACGTGCGGTGCTGCTTTGTCAAAAGCGGGTTAGTGCACGACGTTAGAACTTGTTTTGAGAAAAACGAACCATTTTTGATACCGAACTTTATTGTAAATTAAAACCGCAAGGTTGCCCAAGCGGTTATGCCTTCTGCTTATCGCTGTAAGCAACAAATTTGCCAGTAACCCTAAATGTGATAGTCACCCCATCAATTTTCTTGACAAGTAATTCTTTTAGGAGATTCATCGTTTTTTCGTCTGTTACATACACGCAAAATCTTCCATCGGGACAACCAACACCACTGACTTCGGGAATGCTAAGAAGTAAGTCGCCGTATTTTTGTTTTACTTCTTTGGCAGTAAGCATTCTACCCTCCGGCATATTGTAAGTGGAACTAAAATAAAAGTATCATAGTTAGTTTTTAATTACCAGCGGTTCCAATTTCCCCTCACCCGTAATTCAAAACACCGCTTACAAAGCGGTGTTACTGTTCAAAGCGGGTAGGGAGAATCGAACTCCCGGCATCAGCTTGGAAAGCTGAGGTATTGCCATTATACGATACCCGCGTAATTGTTATTTTGCGCTATTTTGATTGCAGTATTATTATACACAAATTTTCGCGCAACTTTCAATAGTTTGATTTTAAGCGATTTATGGTATTATGAAGCCAACAACGCACCTTTAAAATTGATAAAAAGGCCTATGTATGAATCCTTCCGATTGGCATCCCGGTAAAACCGGAGTGGTTCTGGGCGGCGGCGGATGCGTAGGTATTATTCAATTAGAAGCTCTTCAAGCCATTGAAGAAAATGGTATTCCAATTCATTACTTTAGCGGCGGTTCGGTTGGCGCTATCAACGCGGCAGGTTTCTTGCAGGAAGGATGTTCTGTCAGACGATTAAATCGGGTATGGTATTTCCTGAAAGAGCCGTCCGAAATTTTTCAATTAAGAATTTCCAGCCATGTTTTTAAGGCCCTTAAGGGCGCTTCCTGGATGGATTACGCGACAATGCGCGTTTTAAAAAAAATAGTGCAGGCCGTATTTAAGGCCGAATCAATTTACAGGGCGGACGGAGTGTTGCGGCTTATTGGGAATAATATTGATACCGAAAAACTTTTTAATCAGCCGCAGCAGTTTTTTGTCACGGTGACTGATGACGCAAAAGGCAAAGTGGTTTATTTTTCTAAAGATGACCCTGAAATGAGGGAAAATCCGATTAATTTTTTGCTCGCGATTTACGCGTCCTGCGCGATTCCAGGAGTTTTGCCAAAAGCCGTTATTCGCTATCACGGAGAGTTGCGTACGTATATTGACGGAGCATATCGGCGCCCCCTTCCTATTAAAAAAGCGATTGACGATGGCTGTGATACCATTATTGTGATTCGATGCCATTCCGATAAAACCTTAAAACCGATTCCTTTGGAAATGGCTTCTGCCCTTTCGGAGGGCGTAGGAAGACTGCATCACAACGTTGAAAAAGATGAAATCAAGCTTATGCGCGAACGATATCCGGATAAAACCATTATTGCGATTGAACCGGAATGGCTGCCTGATACTCTAAGTACCGTTTCTTGGAAAAAGGGCGATTTTGTAAAAGCGCGGAAAGCAATACGTCCTGTTGTTGACAGGGAATTGGCTCCGCTTATTAAATATTTCAAAGAGCGGCGGCGGGCGGAAACGGCTGTTGACCCTTCTGCCGGAGAAGGCAAAGAATAGTTTTTAAAATAACCCCGACTTCAATCGGGGATTAATTTTGCTTTTTGAATTTGAAAATAAGATAAAAAATAAAAACAATTAAAACGCCGGTGACAGGCATGGCGTAATGTTGCCAAGAGCCCAAAAAAGGATGGAAAATCGCTTCTAAATACGGCCCAAGCAGTTTTTCTTTGCCGACCATTTCTCCTCCGACTTTGCCTAAAATTAAGGCGCCGAGAACAATGATAATGCCGAATTTTTCCATGAGAAGCGATACGAATCTTGAAAGGTAAATTACCATGGGAACCGATACAACTATTCCGGCTGAAGCAAGAATCAGATTTTCTCTTGATACCGAAAAAACCGCCAAAACATTGTCCATGCTCATTAAGGCGTCGGCAACGATAATTACGCGGATGGCCTGCCAAAACCCTTGGGCCGATTTATGTTCCTTTTCTTTTTTTCCGCCCATCAAAAGTTTGATGCCTATGTAAATGATATAAATTCCGCCGCCGATATTGAAAACGGTATGAAGCAAGGGGTATTTTAGAACCCAAAATATCAGGGCTAAAAACAGAATTCTGCATGAGGCGGCTCCGAAAGTGCCCCACCATCTGGCGACATTTTGCGATTTTTTGTCCAGATTTTGAACTGCCGCCGCGATAACCAGAGCATTGTCTATTGCTAAAACCAAATCAATCCAGATAACGTTTAAAATTATCCAAAGGGATTCGGCGGCGCCCAATATTAGTTCCTTTTCAATGAGCTTAAGGTATTAAAACAAAAATAGCACAGAAGTGCTATTTTGACAACATCTCCACGAGAGAAACCGGAACGCATAAAATTTATGTGCTCGGCCGAGTACTCAATTTGAAAAATTGAGTACTCCGGTTTCATTCAATTTTTTCCACGTCCCCGAGAGGAATGCCATCCAATTCTTTCCACGTCCCCGAGAGGAATCGAACCCCTATTTGAAGCTCCGCAAGCTTCCGTCCTGTCCGTTGAACGACGGGGACGTGGAAAAAACTGAATCGTTCCGGGGCATGCTCGCATGCGCCCGCTTTTATTTTTTATTATTTTGAATAGCGGTGCTCGCGATGCCCGTTGAAAGCCAAGTGGTTGGCTTTCAACCCCCTATTTGAAGCTCCGCAAGCTTCCGTCCTGTCCGTTGAACGACGGGGACAATTATAACGACATATAACATGTTGCATGTCACATGTTTCATGTTTCTAGTATCCGAAACGGCGAGCCATGATATCCGTTAACGATTCTTCCTGTTTTTTTTCGGGAATATATTTAATAAGCTGTCGTCTAAGTTCGGCCGGATTAACTTTGTCGGTCAGGGGAATTTTAATAAATGGCATCATAACTTTTTTGGATTCTATACTTAGTTCTTTTTGGCCGGGGGGGTCGTAAAAAATCCAGAAAGATTTAAGGTCTGCAAATTCATAAAGGCGGCTGCCGATTTTAAAGCCCCTAGAGGTCAGGGCAAAATTAACTATTAAGGGTTTCCTTACGGAATAAATATATAGTATGGCGTAAGCCAGAAAAATTATAACGGCCAATAAATAGTTTTTGATAATTAGGGCGCCGGCAAAAAAACCGGCCGCGATTATTCCCGCGAGCACTACCCGCTCATAAGAATTTTTTGGTTGTGAGTATTCGGGCGCTTGCCACGCCATCAGCGTTGTCAGGCCGAACGATTCTTCGGGCGTTAAGTCTTTACCGAATGCCGTCTCAGTTTCTTTAACGCCTTTTTCGGAAAGTGATAATAAAAATTCATCCTCCGCTTTTTCCGAAAAAAGCGCGGTTTTTTCAAACTCTGTAGCTATTTCGGGCTTTTTGTTTACCGCTGCTTCGCCCTGAATTTCCAGATACGTTTCCGGAGCGGCTATTTTTGTTTTCCGGATGTATTTTCTCGGCGGTTTCGGCGGTCTTGGTTTTAGAATTTGCGGAGGATTTTCGGCCAGCTCTTTTTTAAGTTGTTTTAGGTCTATAATTGTGTTTGCCAATCTTCGTAACTTACAACTTATAACTTACAACATTAATGTTGTTGGCCTAAAGCCCGTGGGCTCGGCCCTTTAGGGTTGTCAGTTGTTAGTTAGTTAACTTGCGGGGGTACTAGGGCTCGAACCTAGAGTCTTTTGTTTTGGAGACAAACGTGTTGCCAGTTACACCATACCCCCAACAATATAAATTCGAAATCCTAATATAGAAATCCGAAACAAATTCAAAATTCAAAACACGTGTTTGAAATTTCGTAATTTGGTAATTGGAATTTGAAAATTGAAAATTGAAAATTAAAAAGTTGCGACAGAAATCCAATCAGACTTATGCAAACGATGCCTACTCGGTCAGCTTTTTAGCCTCCTTGTGAGAAGTGTGCTTCCTGCACCAATTGCAGTATTTCTTCAATTCCAGGCGCTTCTCAACATTCTTTTTGTTTTTTGTTGAGAAGTAATTGTCGCGCTTGCAGACCGCGCATTTAAATTTTATTAGATTTGGTTGTGCCATACTTCGTAACTTACAACTGACAACTTATAACTTACAACACTGGTGTTGTTGATTGTTGGTTGTATGTTGTTGATTAATTTTAGCCGGAGGGGAGAATTGAACTCCCGACTTCTTTCTTACCAAGAAAGCGTTCTGCCACTGAACTACTCCGGCATAAGGGGGCTAAGTTGCTCTATCGTCTGAGCTATCCGGGCAAAAGTAACGGGACAAACTCGGCTACATTGGCAAATTTATAAAAATTCCGATAATTGTTCAGGCGCAATGCCGATTTCTCTTACGATTTTGTGAATTAATCCGCGGCCGATGTCTTCACCGCCATGCCGTGGCACAAGGGTTGTTCTTCCATCAGGATGTTGGAAAAAAATATGCGATCCGACTTGCCGCATTTTCTGGAAACCAAGCAAATGTAAAACGCGCATGATGTCGCGCGCTTTGAGCATGGGAATGCGTCCTGTCATAAAAAATTTAAAGAGTAATCAAATCCATGCCCACAAATGAAGGTTCATAGGCAAATACTTTTATCCTCTTTCTGTATTTTTCGTCAATTTTCGCCACCTCAAGACAAATTTTTATTGCATCTCGCACGCGCTCTTTTAATTCGGGGATGGTTTTGGCTTGGGTATGGCAACCGGGCAAGGCGGGAACCGAAGCAACAAAATAGCCATCCTCATCCCTTTCAATTATTATTTTAAACTGCTTTTGTGAGTATAAGGTTTTCATATGATATTATCATTATAACAAATCACTTAAAATTAGCAATATGCCGAGGGGGAGATTTGATTTCGCCTTTCACGAAATTACCGGGAATGCCCCCGGCATTCCCTTCAAATCTCCTTAACAGCATATCAAATTGAAATTTAAATTGAAATTTACTATCCAAAATAGGACATTAAATCTTAATACAATGCCGAGGGGGAGATTTGAACTCCCACGAGCTTTCGCTCACAGCGCCCTAAACGCTGCATGTCTGCCAATTTCATCACCTCGGCATTTAATATAGCATATATTATCAAATTTATCCAAAAAAACAAAGATTCGGCTCTCTATGGCCGAATCTTAAAAATCCGTGCGTTCGCCGATGTTTATCTTTTTAAGTAAAGAGATTAAGTATAATAAGCGCTGTTTGCAAAATTACGGCCACCAAAAGAATAGCGCTTAATTTTTTCAACCATTTTACTTCTACCAATATTTGTTTTTCATTATTGACCGAAGCATTTATTTCTTTGCCATTGTCCATATTGGAATAAATATTTATTTGTTTTAGCCGGTTCGTATTTTGCGAATAACAACAAAATTATAATTTTATGGGCAGGCTAAACTTCCGCCAAGCATGCTAACAACTATAGTTATTAAAGCATATGCCATTATGGCAACCGCAACGCCAACAACTGCCCAGGTTATGGTGGCATGCGCGGCTTTTACTTTTTGCGCATCATCTCCGGCTGTTAGATATTTGAATGCGGCAAATAATATCATTATTACTGCTACCGCGCCAATTATGGCTTGTAATGTGTTTCCGATATTGACTTCTATAAAATTTACAAGAGAGCTACAATCAGTAATTGTTTGTGACAAGGCCAATAACGGAATAAATAAGCTCGTTAGGGCATAAGAAAAAATTAATTTTAAATGTTTTGCCGTTCCTTCTTTAAATTTTATCATGTATTTAAACTTATAAATAACAAGATTTCAGGGTTTTTAGCCGTAAAACCTTGCTATAACTTTATTATTGCATATTTATTAAAAAAATCAAATCTACAAATTTTTTATCCAATTTGCCTTACTTTCCACCCGTTTTTTGCCTGTCTTACGGCCTGATAGAATCTTCCTTTCGCTTTTTTTACCATGAGCACATTTTTTTCTGTAAGCGGGCGGTCTTTTTCGTCACCCATGACAATTTGGGCGTTTCTTGGAATATTCTTGAGTGTTTCCGGATGATTAATAATATACTGTCCAAAATCGGCAGAAAGCGAAAAATTTTTTTCTATTTCTTTTGTGCTCATATTATTTGTTGGTTAAATAATTTTCTTTATATTTTTGGTAATTCTTTTTTATATCCTCATAAGCTTTAGTAAATAAAGTGTTATAATTTTGTTCTTTTTCAAAAATTATCACCGGTTTTTTCTTGATATAAAATAGGTGTTTGTGCGGAATCCTCCAAAATTTGTGCGCGGTGTCATATCTTATAACCGATATCCACCGTTTATTTACGCGGGCAGTATAATGGACGGAAAATTTTAAAATCTTATTCTTTCTCTGCAAAAAAGAAACATGAATTTTGTCCGTTGGCGTGATAGTTAATACAAATTTTGTCATTTAGCCCGATTTTACCGGATTTTTTAGGCATATCCTAATTATGCACGATTTCGTTGAACAATCATTCGGGCACATTACGTGGGTATTTATGCGGCAATTGTTTCTTTCTGCGGCGATTTTTTAAATCCTCTTATAACTTCTAGGCACTCTTTTAAGGCGTTTTGGATATTCGCATACGCCTCTTTCAGGGTTTTTCCGTAAACAACACAACCGGAGATTGCCGGAGCGGATGCGATATAGCCGCCTTTTTCATCACGTTCATAGGAAATGTAATATTTTTTTGATTGATTTTTCATCTTTATGTTTTTTATTTATTTGTATACTTTATCGCGCTTAGCAATTTTAAGGATATAAATCGTGTTTTCTTTAATGTCAAAAGTTAATCGATAATCTCCTATGCGAAAGCGATATTCGCCTTCCCGATAATCTTTAAGATGTTCTGCAAATTTTAACGGATTTTCCTGACTGGCATAAAAGCGCATTTTATCAATAATTCGTTTTTGGACAGTAACGGGTAATTTTTCCAGTTGTTCAGCCGCTTTGTAAGTATAGAAAATTTCCATTAAAAACCCAATTTTTTAAACAGCACATCCTGGCGAATTATCCTTTTTTTTATTACTTCATTTCTTGCTTTGCGAATATCCATTATATGGTCAAGATAAGCAAAAAAGGCGCTAAATTTTTCATCAACTTTTTTCAATCGCAAATATTCTTGTTTAGGTATATAAATCCTGTCTTTGGTAATCATAATAGTAAAAATCGCATTATTTTAGCATGATTTTGTGGTTTTTGGCCATAAAATCTTACCACACATATATTATTACATATTTATCAAAAAATATCAATAATTAGATAATTTTTTTAGAACCGCTTTATAAAATCCCATATTAAAAATTATACACCATTGGTAGCATAAAGTTATTAACAAGGCAACAATTCCCACGAAAACCGTCATTGCAATGATGAAGGGCGGGTTTGGAGATAATCCTGATTATTTACCACACCCAGAATGTCATTGGCATAAACCAATGGATAGGGCGTATGCTATCGCGGAGATTATCCGCGAATGTCACGCTCGCAGGGGCGTAGTGGTTTACGAGGACTTTCATAATTGCTATGCTTTACTCATGTTTTTCATTCAACGTTATAAACTGGAAATAATAGTATTTATCACCGGAGCGGCGGTTATGATACTGGAGCTTACCGGCTCAAGAATAATTGCTCCTTATGTTGGCACGTCTATTTTTGTATGGACCAGCTTAATTGGCGTTATTCTTGGAAGTTTGAGCGTGGGATATTGGTGGGGAGGAAAATTGGCGGACAAAGGGGCAAATTTTAAAACATTTTCCTTAATTATTTTTATAGCGGCTGTTTTGACGGGAGCAACAAGCATTTTCAGTCCGCTTATTTTAACTATTGTCAGCGTATTAGTGAAAGATGTTCGTCTTGGCAGTATTATGGCTTCAATTTTGCTATTTGCCGCTCCCAGCATTGTTTTGGGCATGGTTTCTCCTTATGCCCTGCGCCTTAAAATAAGAGATGTTTCAAACTCCGGGGCCGTGGCCGGAGGTCTTTACGCGGTTTCCACCATAGGAAGCATTGCCGGAACCTTTCTCGGCGGTTTTTATCTTATTACACTTCTTGGCAGCGCCAAGATTTTGCTTTTTATAGCAATTATTCTCATTCTTACCTCTTTTTTCGCGTATTATAAAAAAAGCGTTATTTCTTTAAAAACAGGGATTTTTATTTATTTTGTAATTTTGCTGGCCGCTTTTGATTTTGTTAACGCATATTTTTCCAAAGGGAAAATAGTGGATATTGACACGCATTATAACCGGGTTTTTGTGTTTGAAACAATTGATTCTTCCACTCAAAGGCCGATTCGGGTTATGACCACAAGTTTTCCGCAAATAGAATCGGCAATGTTTCTTGATGACGACAACGACTTAGTTGCGGAATACTTAAAATTCTTCAGAATTGCCGGACACTTCAATCCCGGCTCTCAAAAAACACTGCTTATAGGAGGAGCGGGCTATTCTTATCCAAAAGATTTTTTGAAAAGAAATCCGGACGCGTTTATGGACGTGGTTGAGATAGACCCGTCTTTAACCGCTCTGGCCAGAAGGTTTTTTAACATTGAAGAAAATCCGCGCCTGGCGATTTATCACGAAGATGGACGCACGTTTCTTAATCGGGGCGGAAAAAAATATGATGTTATTTTCATGGATGCGTTTAAATCCATACAATCGATTCCATATCAGCTGACCACGGCGGAAGCGATGAAAAAGGCCTATGAAATGCTTGCCAATGACGGTGTTTTGCTTTTAAATATTATTTCTTCCATAGACGGAGTTAAGGGAAGGTTTTTTCGCGCCGAATATTGGACGCTGAAGTACGTTTTTCCTTACGTTTATGTTATTCCTGTTGCCAAACCAGATAATGGAAACGTAGCGCAGAATTTGCTTTTAATCGCGCTGAAAAACAAAAAAGAGCCCTTGCTTGAAAGCGAAATCCCTGAGTTTAACGGCTATCTTTCGTATTTGTGGAAGAAAGAAATTCTACGCGATATGCCGCTTTTGACGGATGATTTTGCGCCGGTTGATAATTACGCGCTTGCCTCGTTTAAAAATCATTAAAAAATACCCCCCGGTTGTAATTGGAGGGATATTTTTATTTAACAGTACTTAGCAAAATTACAAGCACGCGGTCGGAAGCGAGCCGCCAAGGAAACTGCCAAGGATTGTCGGAATGTTGAAAGAAATCAAGGCAACCACCATGCCGATAATCGCCCAGGTAATGGTATGGCGAGCGTTTTTTACCTTTTCGGTGTCATCTCCGGCGGTAAGAAACTGAAACGCGGCCACCAAGAGCATGATTACGGCAATGGCTCCGATAAAAGCGGCGAGCGTTTTGGCAAGAGTAGTGGAAATAAAGGTTATCAACCCAGTACAGTCTATTGGAAGCGTCGCCGCCAAAGCCACAACTGGTGTGACCGTAGCTACTGTTGTTAAAAACGCAACAAATTTAGGATTAGTTAGTTTCATAAAATTTTTGTTATTATTTATTTTTTGCTTAAATTATTACTAATTACCTTAATTTTTAATAAACATATATATTGTTTTTAGGAACGGCAAATTTGGCAATATTTATCAATGATATTGCAAAACCCCGCCATATCCATAGATATTAATAACATCTTAATCTTAGCATGATTATAAATTTAAATCACTAGTCAGATATTAACACCCCTGCTTATAAAAATACCCCGCTTACAGCGGGATATTTTTATTTAACAGTACTTACCAAACCAAAATTACAAGCACGCGGTCGGAAGCGAGCCGCCAAGGAAACTGCCAAGGATTGTCGGAATGTTGAAAGAAATCAAGGCAACCACCATGCCGATAATGGCCCAGGTAATTGTTCCCCGCGCTGTTTTGACTTTTTCAGCATCTCCTCCGGCGGTAAGAAATTGGAAAGCGGCCACCAACATCATAATAACTGCAATTGCGCCTATGAAGGCGGCGAGCGTTTTGGCAAGAGTAGTGGAAATAAAGGTTATTAGTCCAGTGCAGTCTATTGGAAGCGTCGCTGCTAAAGCCGCGACTGGCGCGATTATAGCCGCTGTCGCGAAGAACGCGACAAATTTAGGATTAGTTAATTTCATAAAATTTTTGTTATTATTTATTAAATTTTTTGCGCAAAAATTTAAATTACTGCTATTTTTCGCCAAAAAGACGAAAAATCGTATGTTTTCGACCTTTTAAGGTATATTTTATATATAGCAAATCTCACGCGCTATTTCAAGGAAGTTATTAACATGCTAATTTGTGAATGTTTTCTGCAGGTTTAAACGAGCAGTTGAAACATTCGGCACCCCCACACTAAAAACGGCATATGAAGAATTATCAACTCATTAAAATACTCTCGTCTTATTATTTAGAAGCATCAACTTTTTAACAAGATTACCTCAGACCGTCCGACAACGTCATTGCGAGGGAGCGAAGCGACCGAAGCAATCTCAAAAGGTCGCATAAATAAGAGATTGCTTCGCTCCTTCCAGTCGCTCGCAATGACAGGAATGGAGTTTTCGGACGGTCTGAATGCCATTTTGAGTGTGGGGGTAAGGGTTTGACAGCCAAATTTTTTACGCGCTCCGCGCTTAAAAATTTGGGTAAAGCCCCCTAAACAGGACAGCTGGTTGTCTCAAGAAACGCACAAATGATGCTTACAAAGGCGCTGCCAATGTAAATCACGCCAAGCCCCACAGCCGACCATGTCATGGTTTGGTTAGCCATTTTTACTTTTTCCTGACTGCCGCCGGAAGTCAAATAAAGAAATCCTCCATAAAGGAACATTATAATGGCAACCGGCCCTCCGAAGGTTTTAAGGAAGCCGGTAAGGGCTTTAAAAATATCAAGAAATGAGCCATATTTTATGGGATTTATCATTGCGGCAAAAGAAATTAGCGGTAAAAGCAGGAGAACGGCTGTTAAAATATATTTATAGTATTTCATAATTTGTGAAATTGAAATTATTTTTTCCTGAATTTTCTCAAGGTGTGCCTTCAACATGCTCAGGCAATAACTATTTTAAGAACAAGGTATAATACTGCAAAAAATTGTTACCCAGTTTTCTCCTATGAGAAGAACGAATAACCCGATTACGGCCCAGAGTATCAGACGGTGGGCTGTTTTTGTTTTTTCCTGGTTTCCGGCAGAAGTTATATATTGGTACGCCCCCACAAGAAGCATTATTATTCCTATAGCTCCGCCTATGGCCCGCATGGCTTTGCCGATTTTTATGGCAAGATTATTGAAACTGCCGATACTAACGGGACTATCAATTGATTGGCCGAAAACCGGAACCGTTGTTAATAATAAAACCATGCCTGCGGCTATAAATAGAATTTTAAAATATAAAATTTTCACAATCCGGAATTATGAATTATGAATTACGGAGAATAATCCTTAATTCTTAATTCATCATTATTTATAATTCATTTTTTGAGGAGCTGATTAAGTCTGTCGTTGGCCCGGGTTAAAATAGTGCTTGGGGAAAATATTTTTGATGACAAGGATTCCACTATGTCTTTGAATATAAGGTATATTTGATTTTCGTCGGGTATAAGCCATGATTTGGCGGAAAGGGATTGGCCATAAAATACGCGAAGTTCGGCCGGCGTTTTGGAATCCGTGGTTATGAGATCGCGCCTTGCCGGAGGAAGCCCGCTTTTTAATAAATAATCGGCGTTCGGTTCTTTGGAGGTTATATAAAGAATATAGGCCTGGGCGGTGTCCTTATTTTGTGAAAGACGGGATACGGCAAGAAAGTCAAAACGGCCATAATTAATTTTTGTTTTAGCTCCTTTAAGCTGGGGGAAAGGGGCTATTCCGAAATTAAGGTGCGGATTTTTCGCTTTTATAACCGGGATATCTTTGGCAAAACCGATATACATGGCTGTGTCTCCGGCCACGAACGCATTTAATGAATTTTGTTTGCCTTTATTCCACGAATAATTTTCTTTTTGGGGGTTGGCAAAAGAGGTATAAAAAGACAGGGCTTTTTCGGCGGGAATGACGGTTCTGACGGTGCCGTCTTTTTGTTTTTCCGTGATTCCTTTATAAATTACCGATTCCGGCTTTTCCTGGTCAATAATTTCTCCGCCTGATTGGAAGATTAAGACGGAAATTATGTCAATAAAATGTTCTATATTTAACGTTTCTCCGAGCGCCGCGCCCGATTCAATGATGTCGCCGATAGGAGAAATTTTGGACATTGTTTCTGCGGCAATTAAAAACTCATCCCAGGTTTGCGGAGGATTGGGGATATTCGCCGAATTGAAAGTATCTTTATTGTAAAAAAGGGCAAGAGTGTCAAGAAAAAGAGGCAGGCCCAGAATTTCCCCGTTGTTTTCAAGAAGGCCTGTATGGGTCGCGTCAACAAAAGTATTTTTGAAATTTTCGGCGGACATTGCCGACACGCTCTCTGTCCCGTCAGTTTTTTTTAGCGGCTCAAGTTTATTTTTATGTTTGAAAATCTGGCTGTCTTTAAGCATAAATATGTCCGGTCCCGTTCCTTCGGCAAGCGCGTTAATCAAAATTGATTCATATTGTTCTTCCTGAATTTCCCTGTATTTTACGATAATTCCTGCGATTGCCGGGTCCTGTTTTCTTGAGATAAAATCTTTCATAAGGGCCTCACTTTTAAAACCCCACATTTCCAAATTTGCCCGCAGGACCTCTTTTTTTTTCAGACCAGGGATCGCTCCGGATAAAATAAGCAATGTAAAAAGGACCAGTATAATCAAGCCGCCAAACATCATAAGTTGTACTCGGTTGAATTTGGAAAGCATTTAACCTGAAACATAAAACCTGAAACATAAATCTTTAGATTGATTCATGATGCATGACTCATGATTCATGATTAAGGTTTTTTAAATAGGAAACCATAATGATGACTGCCGGCGTTAAATTCTTTTTCAAATATGAATCCGGCGTCTTGGGCCAGGGTTTTTACCTGAATCGGAGGTACCCGCAGATTAACCGGAGGCCCGCCAGAAAAATTTGATTGGTCCCATTCAAATACGGCCATTTTTCCGCCGGACTTAAGAATCCGGTACGCTTCTTTTAAAATTTCAAATCTTTTTTCCGCCTGAAAAAGAATGTTAGAAATGATGACAAAATTAACAGTCGCGTCTTTAAGTTTTGACCCCGAGGACATTTCAAGGTCGGCCCACACATAATCAATATTCAGCAAATGTTCAATTTTTGCCCTGGATTTAATCAAGTTTAAAGCGTGTTTTTGCAGGTCTAGGGCGTAAATTTTTCCGGTATGCCCTACGGCTTTGGCCATAGGAATAGTAAAATGGCCGGCGCCTGCTCCGAAATCGGCAACGGCCTCGCCGGGTTTTAAATCAAATTCTCGGACGACAATGCCGGGGTTGAGAAAGCCAGTGTTTTTAGTCAGTTCCTTTGCGGCAGCTGAATTAACGGATACTTGAGAAATAGCTGTTGTATTTTCCACAAAGAATTATGAATTATGAATTATGAATTAGGGTCATAATTCCTAATTCCTAAATTCTTAATTCAATATTTATAATGTCGTAATTGAAGCTATCTTATCCTTCTCTTCCATCTTCATAATTCTAACTCCCTGTGTAGCTCTTCCAAGTATCGGAATTGAGGAAAGAGGAATTCTTATGGCTTGCCCTTTTTGGGAAATTGCGACGATTTCTGTTGTTGCTTCATTAATTATTTGAGCGCTGACTATTGAGCCTGTTTTAGAAGTAACTTTCGCGGTTTTGATTCCCGAGCCACCCCGGCGCTGTTTTTTATATTGTTTAACAGGTGAGCGTTTGCCGTAGCCGTTTTCCATAACAATGAGAAGTTGTGGGTTGGAAGTTGGGGGTTGGAGATTTGGAATTATATCCATTCCTGTTATCTCATCTCCTTTGCCCAGTCTTATCGCGCGTACTCCGGCTGCGTTACGGCCCATTGGCCGGACATCACGCTCCGAAAAACGAATTGCTTTACCCAGTTTCGTGGCTAAAATCAGCTCATCTTTTCCGGAGGTGGTTTTTACCCATTGAAGCGTGTCGTCTTTCTTAAGTTTTATGGCAATAAGGCCCGATTTCCTTACGGTTTCAAACACGGTTCCTTCCGCTTTTTTAATTATACCATTTTTTGTGACCATAACTAAGTAACTGGAAACTGGTAACTGGTTATTGGCGGCGGCCTTTTTTTCTTTTTTCGGAGCCGCTAGAACCGAAGTAACCGCCTCATTTTGATTAAGCGATAGGAAGTTAAATATAGCCTTTCCTTTTGATACGCGTGAACCCTCAGGCACTTCATAGGCCTTGATTTGATAAACCTTTCCGTAATTGGTGAAAAACAAAAGGTCGGAATGGGTATTAGCGGTTATAAAGTGGGTTACCGTGTCTTCCTCTTTGGTTTCAATGCCGATGGTTCCCTTGCCGCCTCTTTTTTGAAGTCTGTATGTTTCCGGCTTTACCCGTTTAATATATCCGTCTTTGGTAAGGACGATTATGATTTCTTCTTCGGGAATCAGATCTTCCTCAGCTATTTCCCGCGCGGCATATTTTACGAGTTTGGTTTTTCGCTCATCTCCGTATTTTTCTTTTATTTGTTCCAGTTCATTTTTAACAGCCTGAAGAATCTTTTTAGGGTCTTTCAAAAGCGCTTCCAGATTTTTTATCAGCATCAATTTTTCCTTAAGTTCTTCTTCAATTTTCTGGCGCTCCAGTCCGGCTAACGCCTGAAGCCTCATTTCCAGAATCGCCGTAGCCTGCGCCCCGCTCAATTTGAAGCGGGACATCAAATTTTTATGGGCGGTTTCCTTGTCGGGAGATTTTTTAATTGTGGATATGACCGCGTCAATATTATCAAGCGCCTTTTTCAATCCTTCCAAAATATGAGCCCTGTCTTTGGCTCTCGCCAAATCAAATTGCGAACGCTTGATTATAATTATGTTTCTGTGTTTTAAATATTCTTCCAATACACCTTTGATGGACAAAGTTTGCGGCTGTCTTCCCTCATCAATCAGGGCGAGCATATTAAGGTTGAAGTTTTTTTCAAGGTCCGTGAATTTGTATAGCCGGTTCAATATTTTTTGCGGAAAGGCGTCGCGCTTAAGATCTATGGCTATGCGCAATCCTTCTTTGTCGGATTCGTCCCTTATGTCGGCTATGCCTTCAATATGTTTTTCTTTCACGAGGTCGGCTATTTTTTCAAGCAGTTCCGATTTGTTTACCTGATAAGGAATTTCGGTAATGATGATTTGCGAGCCTTTTTCGCCTGATTTTTCTTTAATTTCCGCGTTAGCTCGGTTCAAAATAGCTCCGTGACCGGTAATATAGGCCTGTCTTATTTCCTTTTCATTATATATATATCCGCCGGTCGGAAAATCAGGGCCTTTTATAAAGTTCATAAGGTCGTCTGAAGTGGCCTTGGGATTTTCAATAAGATGCGATAGCGCGTCAACAACTTCCGTTAAATTATGCGGAGGAATGCTTGTGGCCATTCCCACGGCAATTCCCAGAGTGCCGTTTAATAAAAGATTGGGAACGGCTGAAGGCAAGACCACCGGCTCTTTTTTGGTGCCGTCGTAATTATCCGTGAAAGGAACGGTTTCTTTTTCAATATCTTTCAGCATTTCTTCGGCAATGGCGGTCAGGCGCGCCTCGGTATAGCGCTGGGCCGCGGCCGCGTCTCCGTCCACCGACCCGAAATTTCCCTGGCCGTCTATCAGGGGATAACGCAGAGAAAAATCCTGGGCCATGCGCGTAAGCGAATCATAAACCGCCATATCTCCGTGCGGGTGGAATTTGCCGAGAGTATCCCCGACAATGGCTGCTGATTTCCTGTGTTTTACGTTGTGCTTTAAGCCCATTTCGTGCATGACAAAAAGAATCCGGCGGTGAACCGGTTTTAAGCCGTCGCGAACATCGGGAATGGCCCTGGCCACGATTACGGACATGGCGTAATCCAGATACGATTCTTTCATCTCTGCCGTAATTTCGCGCTGTTGAATTTTTCCTATGTCAGCCAATTATGTGAATTAGGAATAATGAATTAGGAATTACGGAACTTAAAAAACCATAATTCATAATTCTTAATTCATAATTCAGGGACGATATTTTATAAAAATGCCTGTTCATCTCTAAAATTCTATGCTATTTAGTATACCTGCCATAAAGCTATTGAATCCCGGCAACAACTTTTGTTCCGCTTCGGCAATATTATCGGTAAAACCGCCCACGGTTTCCAATAACGCTTTTGTCAGAGCAAGGCCTTGCGATTTGAGAATGCCGGCGGACTGAACCACCCAGTCAACCGGGGAAATGCCCGATTCCAATTGGTTTTCTTGGGCCTGAATGGCAATATTTACAGGGATTGTGGTTTGGGTCAGGTTGTTTTTAAAAATACCCGCAAACATATAGAAAAATAGCGGCGTTACGGCAACCATAGTCAATACTGCCAGTATTTTTCTCTGGGTTTCGGGAATCCTCTGGATTTTATGAAGCAAATTATTCATGTTATTCGTGATTAATTACAAAGGTACTACTTTTCATCAATTTTGTATAGATTATAAAAAAGTTATTTTTCATTGATTGTGTATATTTTCTTTTCTCCGTTTGGCATTCCATATTGAAGTTCGGTGTCAGAAATCCATTGAGTATTAAAAGACCATAATGGTTCAGTGGTGGTTGCCAACAAAATACGATTGCGGGATAACAAATTAAAAAGATACAACTGGGAAATTTTACCCTGTTTTATCCATTCTTTTTTTACTTCTTCTGTGGCAACATCAATTCCGGTCCAGACATGGCCAGGGAGTTGCGTTACATAACCCTTATCAACATTTAAAGCAGTGCCGCCTAACACCCCACTTGGAGCCGGTAATACCTCAACTTTCCAATCATTTCTTTTTATCCTTAAAAAAGCATCTGTGTAAGCACCCGCGGACAACCTTGCCCAAAAATAACTGCCGTCTTTAGTCCAGTCTTCTAACCTAAAAAGGCTGATAAATTCTGGATTACTTTGAGTCAGAGATTCACGAGATAAAATGAATTCATCTATATTATTGTTAAAATCTTTAACTACCAAAGCATAATTTTCCTTACCCGAATAACCACGTTCAAGGGAAACATAAACCTCTTGCGGGTCAACGCGGAAATCATATGAATAATCTGCTAATAGAATTAGTGAAAAACCATTACCAGTATAATCATATTTCCAGAGTTCCATTCTTATATCATAATTTCCTTGCTTTACCTTATCATCATCATAATTAAACATTCTCATCACATATACACCGCACACATGCAACTCAATTGGATGATAACTTCTAAAAATTCCATTGATAACAAAACTAAATAATACATTGCCATCTGTCTTATTTTTTATTTCGATTATGACATCTGTGCCAATCAATCCCTTTTCATTAATTTTATAACTAGCTACCTCATCCTTTCCCAAACACTCCGAATGAACAATCTCTGTTTCGACAGGATTTTTCTTAATTGACTTTTTGAAAACAAAATAACTCGCCGCGCCAATCACGACAAGGATAACCGCCATTGACATCACAATTCCAAATTTCTTCATGTTATCCCAAAATATTAAACATCGCGTAAAACTCCGTTGCGAAAAAATCAAACAGCTTTAAAATCGCGGAGCGTTTTTCAGGAACTGATAGAACCCTCACCGCATCAGTTCCTTTTATCAAGGAACAGTCATTCAAACTGCCGATTAAGACTGCTTCTGTGCTCGTTGTCGATAGATTCAACGATTGGGTGTCAAAATGAATAACCAAGTCTTGGAAACCGTCATTATTCACATCTTCAATGTTACTTTTTTTCGGTTTTGCGTCTACTAATAAAACGCTGCTTATAACGACATCTTTAGCGTTAAAGAACTGGTCGGATAAAATTGCAACCGGAGTTACTCCTTTTGACTTGATATTTATGGGGTTCGGGTCACTGCCGGGTTTTATGTCAATATTTACCATCCGATAATTTTCGGCATCTTGAATGTTGTCCGCGGAATAATTTAATTCGAATTCTTGAATATCATTTATGGCAGTATTGCCTTTAAAATCCATGTCTTTTAACTCTCCGCTTTTGTCATAAATCAATGTCCCTAAAGTATATTCTCCGTTTCCGGTGCCGATTACATTGATACTGTATTGGCCGCTTATCGGATGAGGAATCCAGATATTTTTGCTTGGTTCGGGCACAACAATACCTTCGGGGTTTCCAATACTTTCCTGATAATATACTCCGTCCGGAATTTCGTTGTATTCAATATTGTTTATTGAATCTTTTCCAAGTTTTCTGTTTGGCGAGTCAGTAAGCAAAATCTCGCCGGGCCATGCCTGCGCTG
>Ga0075937_119_pt1 | contig 9670 bp, 3 predicted proteins | sample RifGroA2_FD_67946 | JGI IMG/M metagenome (GOLD analysis project Ga0075937, IMG submission 67946) | Parcubacteria bacterium GW2011_GWA2_42_14
ATACAAAGTTTTATCATTTGCCAAAAGTTCCTGAAGCCGCCTGATATCCGGATTAGACATTCCTCGCGATAAAGCTTTGGTAAATACCGGAGATACTTGAAGGGCAACTGGCGATGGTTTGGCAACGGTTGCGGCGGGAACAGTTGATACGGCGCCGGGAGCCGGTGTAACGGTCGTAGCTGTAGTTGGGGTTATAAGAGCCGGAGCCGTAGTGGGTGCTGGTGTAGGGGCATAAGCAGAAGAAGAACCTCCGACTATTCCACCACCTTGATAGTTTAAAGCCGTAGCATTCACAGAATCCGATGCCGCCGATTCCGAGACCCCGCTCGATTTATATGCCGAAACCTTGTAATAATATTTAGTCCCCATAGAAAGGTCGCCGGAAACATAACTGGTAACATTTCCCGCATTAGCTAGGAGCGGAAAAGAGCCGCCATCGCTGGTATCCTTATATACATAATATCCTTCCGCGTCTGAAACGGCAGTCCAGCTCACGGTTATATTTTTGCTACCGGCCGCTCCGGCGGTAGCGGTAACACCGGTCGGAGTGCTTGGAGGAGAAGCGCCGGTAGGATTGGAAAGAGCGTAATCGGAAAAGTGGGTGCCGACCGCCGTAAAAGTAATTGAAGAAACATTGGAAAGGTTGGAGGCCGGAAGCGCTACTGAATTACCCGATGAATCCTTGGGCGTGTTAACCGTGCTTAATGATTCCCATTCTTGCTTGTCTTCGCTATACGCCACAACCTTAAGAGCAGAAACGCCAGCCGTGGTTGTAATTCCGGCCGCGTTCAACTCGGTTACCGTATAGGTCAATTCCACAGTTGCCTTTTTTCCGGATTGCAAATTCGTTACCTGCGAGCCCCCGGAAAAAGCATTAATTTCTTTGGCTTTGTTCCCGACAATATTAACGCTTACGGTATCGGCAATATTGCTCGTTTCGTTAGCGGTCATATAAGAACTGTTTCCGGATGAACCCAGGGTATTGGAATCAAGATTAACGCTTACTCCCACGGTAGAATCGGTAAAGGAGCCGGCCGAGGTATCGGTAAATGTATCCGAAGTCGCGAGTTTTGACTGCAAAGACACAGTTGTGTTGAGCGCTACGGTAATGCCCGAAACCGAACTTGAAACCAATAACGGATTGGAGCCGTATGCTCCCGGAGCATATCCTTCGGCGGCGGCAAAAACTCTCCATGTTCCGGATGTTACTTTCAGAGTATAAGCTCCGCTAGTATCGGCTTGAGTTACAGCTTGTCCGCCTCCGACTTTTTCCGCTCGCACAAATGCGTTAGGAGCGGGCTGTCCTCCGGCAGTTACGCTTCCAGAAATAGTCAGGTTGGCGGGAGACAACACAAAGTTTTGAGTAGTTGTTCCGGAAACAACCAAGGTAATAGGACTACCAATATACCCGGGCTTAGAAACCAACACTTGGTATGTTCCGTTAGAAGCTTTAATGCTGTAAGTTCCGGAACTTGTTGCCTGCGTTCCGAAGTGAACTCCGTTGGTATCATCAACAAATTGTAGCCAGGCATCGGCCAGTTCATTGCCTGAAGTTTGAGAAGTGCTGTAAACGGTGCCCAAAACCGTAGAAAGAGAAGCGGTTGAAATATCAACAACCACTTTTATGATTTCGGTCGTGTTGTCAATTATTATGCCGCCAGCACCCGATATCACGGTATTATCGCTATCCGAGGATACGGAAACATTTGACGCGGGAACTCCCTGAATATAGGCGCGGGCTATCGGCTGGGTGCCTGAAGCAACCAGTAAAGAAGTAGTAGTGCCATTAGTAATTTCAATATGGTTTCCCTGCCTGGTAGAAGTAGCAAATAAATCAATATATGCCTTGGGAACCAAAAGAGGAGCTCCGTTAGAATCCTTAATATTAATGGTTATGGTATTTCTTACCGGAACGCGGATATTTTGGGTGGTGGAAGCAGTAAGATTAATCGCTCCGATGGGCGTACCGTCATTTTTTAGAGCCGCGATTTTTCCGTAGCTCGGCTGAAAAACATCAATGATGAAATAATTTGTTCCGGAAGGAACGCGCACCGTAAAAGCGCCGTCATTTCCGGACACGCCCTCATTGATTCCGGAAGTTCCGGAAAGGCGAATGATGGCGCCGGTAATTCCTTCGCCGGTGTTAAAAGCGTTATTGCTGTTGGCATCTTCATAAATATTTCCTGAAAGAATGCTGTAGTTAGCCGAAGAGCTCGGAGCAAAATTAATACTGGATTGGTTAGCGTTGCTGATAATAACCGTTTGTTCGGTCATTGGTCCGAACCCGGGAATAAACGCGCTCACTTTCCACGTGCCGTTATCAACATAAAGAGTGTAATTGCCGGTTGAGGAATCAGTTGAAGCATCTATCCTTCCCGGAGCATCGGTTCTATACGCGAACACCGGAGCGTTTCCTATGGCATTGGTTCCATCAGTTACTTGTCCGGTGATGGTATAGGACGGTTTTACCATTTTCAAAATAAATGGATTTGCTCCGGCAGAGCCGGTGGAAGCCGTTTGCGAGCCGTCCACAAAAACATTGCCCGATGAATCAACCACCACCGGAGTTTCTCTTGATTTGCCAACCCCGGGAACATAAGCGCCCACCACATAAGAACCGCTCACTACTCTGATGGAAAATGTGCCGCCCGTTGATGTTTGTCCTGTATTTCCGTTGCCTCCGGTAGGAGAAAAAGCAAAAATCATGGCCGAGGCAATCGTGTTTCCGCTTCCGTCTTTCAAAATTCCCGCGATTGTTTTATCGGCCGTGGAAATGTTGAAAGTATTGGAAGTTGCCGAAAGTCCGTCAACTCGCGAAGAGCAAGCGCTCGGGCATCCGGAAACAACAACCTCAACCGGTCTTGGCATAGCCCAATTCGGGGATGGGGGCGGTCCGGAAAATCCTCCGCCGCCGCCGCCCTTAGGCATAGCAGGACCCATTCCGATATTCCATGTTCCGTTTGAGGCGGGAATAGCAATAACCGCGAGAGTTTGAGCGCTATATGCCGTTACACCCGGAGTTACGGTTCTTACAACAAATTGCCCGGGTCCGCCAGCGAAAATATCAAGTTCCTCGGTTGAAGTAAACGTATTAGCTGACGCGGTCAGATTGACCGTAAAGTTAATTGCCGTTGTGGTGGCGGTTAGCGCGAAATTACGGGTAATAATACTTGTTGAAGTTGCCTGCACCGGAGTGGGCATGCTGGAGCCGAAAAATCCGGTCGAAGTTGCCGCGGGATTTACAAACGGGTTCGTGAAAAGATAATAGTCCCCTCCTCCGCCGAAATTGTTGGTAAGAAATTGGGAATTAACCGGCATGCTGGTGAATTGATAAAGTCCGTTTGTATCGGTTACCGCGTCCACCGGTCCGGTCTGCGGCGACATTAAATGAATGGTAACTCCCTGAAGATTTCCGCCGTTTCCGCTTACGGTTCCGCGAATCGTGGTAGTGGCTCCGCCCCCGGCAACGCCGCTTCCTGTAATAAAGACGGGGTTGGCCGTAAGGGTTTCCAATAAATTACCAGAAGAATTTTTTGTTTTGATGTCAAAAACATATCCTGAACTGTCAATGCCCTTGGGAATTGAAGGATTTTTTATTCCGGCCAGAGAAAACTTTAAAAAGTCATGAGTATCGCTGTTTTCATTTCTGGTTGCAGTATCAATTACCACGGTAATTGTTTTGGCAGTGGGATCAGATGTAACCGACTGTATGCCGATGGTAAAAGGACCGGGTCCGTTAATATCGGAATTTTGAGACGCAATAAAAGGATTAGAAGTTGATGTGGTGGCTGAACAGCAAATTCCAAAATCGGAACTTGAAGGCAGGGTTATAACAATGGAGCCACCGGCCGAAATTTGCTTGGCAATCGGAAGTTCAAAGGTATAGGTGGTTGAAGCGTTGATAAAAGTACTTTGGGGGCGTATAGTTACCGGCGGCATAAAACCGATTCCGGAAGCGGAAAAATCGGTTTGGGTGCCGAAAGTGGTGCCGGTAAATGACGAAGGCCCCACAAAACCGCCGGACGCCGCAAACGAAGTAACTGTTCCGGAAAAAGAACTTTGACTTGTCGTGTTTCCAGAAATATCTTTGATATTGGAAGCGGTTACGGTAAAGGTTGCTCCAGAGGTCATGCGAACACCAATAATCTTCGCGGTCCTGTTAGTGGGGTCATAAGAAATAGAATGCCCTGCCAAAGCGCTTAATGTTGAAGTGGCTCCTCCCACAATCAAACTATAGTTGCTTAAATTCGTCGCGTCAGTTGAATTTATCGCTTCGTTGAAAGTTATCGCCATATTAAAATCATCGGCATTGGCAAAAATAATATTGGGGCCGGTTGTATCGGAGTTTGTAGTTTCCACCGTCCAGGCCCTGGTTAAGTCGTTACCAAGTTTAGTTCCAGAAACATTTTTAATGGACCCTCCTTTTATGGTCAAAACAATGCTTTGGCTTGTCGGAAGAACATTTTGCGGAATAAAGTGGCCCTCTTTTGATATCGGAGAATATTGCACTGTTCCCGGCAAATTAGATCCTCCGGCGATTGCCAAAGTTATGGCTCCGGTGGTTGCGGTGGTTACATCAATATTATCGTCAAAGATAAAAATGAAATCATTGGTGTTGGCCGGAATGGTTGAGCCGGGAGTCGGCAAAACACCGACGATTTGCGGTCCGGTTAAATCATCCTGGGAACCGGTGAAAAACACGGAAACAAAAGGTCCGGGCAAAGAAATGCCGTTACTTGATTTAACACCCGTGCCGATAGTAAGAGTGTATTGGGTGCCGGCAGAAAGCGCTCCCGGAGTTATGGACAAAACATTTCTTCCTGTGGTGGTGCTGAAAGAAAATCCTGACAAAGAAACACCGCCCAAGGTGATATTGGCAGAAGTGAAAGTCGTGGTATCCATACTGGACTGATTAAACTCAACAGAAATTGTGGAAAGATTGGTTGGAATATTCTGGCTTCCCGGAAAAGGACTTGTGCCCATGACAAAAGGCGGAGTGACGTTGGTGAATGTCTGGCCGGCAGTGCCAGTGGTAAATACCGCGGTATAATTTTGATTGCCCGCCTGAAACGCGTCCTGGTCAAGCTGGTTTCCGGATAAATCTTTAACACTGCTGGTAATGGTAAATGTATATGACGTGCTATCCGATAACGAACTCGGTGTTAAATTGCATTTTCCCGCGGGTTCAAAGTTGCCGTGAAATTGATTATAAGAAACGCTCGCGCAGAGATTAGAACCTCCGGCAGTCGGAATCAAACTTACGGTTGTGGTGGGAGTTGCCGAAACAATAGAAGTTGTCGCCACAACTTTATTGAAATCAAAACCGATGAATGGCATATCTTTTGGAACAGACACCATGCCGTTTTGTGGAAATGAGCCCATCACCTGCAATGTTGAAGTATCAAAACTGCCTCCACCGAATGAAAATTCAGTGGCGCTTAAGCTGTTTTGCGGAACAGGCGTTGTTTGCGCGATGAATTCGGCGGAGTTATCGTTCTTGTCAACCCCGTTTCCTTTAGAAGCATCTGGGCCTCCTTGCGTCATACTTTGGGCGGTGGAGGTTGCGTCAGGATAACCTACGGCAATACGTTCCAAACTCGTGCCGTCTTCGGCTAAAGCTGTGGCGCAAGCAGTTAAAATTGTGTCAAAATTTTCGCAGTTTGGAGGAGGTTCTGTTCCCCATCCAATCCGATCAATGGCAGTGCTTGTTGCCGCCGTAGCGGAACTTGAAGTTGCAATGGAAAAACCTGTATCTGGCGCTAAAGTGTTTCCGGAAACCGTTGAATAAACCGCGTCAGCCGGAACCGAACCACTGTAATTGGTTTGGGATGTTATAAGGAAAAAGCCGTTCGGAGGAATAACAGTTTTATAATAATTAATGGTTTTGGGACTGGAACTGCCAAGAACATCATAAATATGAAGATTTAAGGGTAGCTGTTTTAAGTCAATGGCCGCGTCTCCGGCATTATAAAGTTCAATGAATTCATCCGCGGTATTTCCGGAAGCGCCGATTTTTACTTCGCTGATTTTCAGAGTCGCGGACTGGGTAAGAACAATTTTTTTATTGGATAAAAATTCCGTTCCGATTCCTCCCGCACTTGTGCTGGCGTAATTATTTTGCAGATGAACATTAAACGCATCTCCGTTAGTAATATTTGCCACTCCGGTAGTGGAAGCAACAATGAAAAATTCCGTGGATTGGGTTCCTACAAATACCGGACTTGCAGGCGTCAATACGATAAGAGCGCCATTGGTTGCCGGGCTGGTTGAAGCAGTTCCTTCTATATATATATCCTGGTTTATCTGAAAATCCGGCGTAGTGCCTGATTCTTTCCATAGAGAAATACGCGAAATTTCACTAGACATGGTGGTAGAAGCAATAATCCTTATGCCCACTTTGGTTAGGGCATCGGAACCGGAGGATTGCACCAAACGGAATTTTGCCAAGGGAACGATGGCGCCTCCTCCGACATTAAGAATCGGCGGAAAAAAAGCGTCAATCGGAGGGGCGTCCTGAATAATAGCCGCCCGGGACGGAACAGAAAAACTTAAAACAATAAAAAAGAGCGCTAAAAAAAACACGCCCGGCAAAAATGCTCGTTTTAAAGAGACCACAATATTTAGAAGTGCTGCGGCCTAAAAATCAGGAATATTAAAAAAAATTAAAATTCCTGCCCTCACCAACCGCATCAACTTTTTATATTTCCCAGCGAGGCCGCGCGAAAATGTATTTTCGCGATGACCGAGCAACGAAAATTCAAGAAATGCTACGGCATTTCTTACTTTTAAACAACTTTATTATATACCGGTATTCAGTTTTTATAAACAGGATTTATGCACAGGCAGACAAGGTTTAATGCTACGCAGGGAGGCATGGAGATTTATTTGATTACCTGATTTTTATTTTTAATGACGGCTATTATTTTGTTTAATAAAGAGTCCGGGTCTGCCGTTTGTTTTTCGGCTTCTTTCCAGTCAAAATCACCCCTCACATATCTGCGGCTATCCAGCGGAGGTTTGGCAAAATTCAGATTTCGCATTCCTATTTCATCGCCGTAGTAAATAACCGGCGAGCCGGGAAAATCAAACAACATTTTAAACGCTTCTAAAATTTTGCTTTCATCGCCATCCAGTAAGGTCGCCAGTCTCGCGGATATTCCTTTATCTCCGATAAAGCCGTACGCGCCCTCCTTGTCGTAATATTTTAAAAGTTCCGTACGTTCTTTATCCGCGGCATGAGCCAGAGTAAGGTCGTCGTGATTCCTTAAAAAAGTCGCCCACTGGCAATTTTTAGGAATAGCAAATGATTTTTTAATTATTTTTTCCGCTATCTTTCTGTTTCCGCGCTTTAAGGTAAGAAACATTTTAGACATTAAGTGAAAATGAAAAGCCATATGGCACTCATCGCCGTCGCCGAAATAAGATTTAATCTGTTTCAATGAACCATTGGCTTCGGCAAGAAAAAATATGCCGGAATAATTTTTATCAATATATTTCCTGATTTTTTTTATAATTTGATGGGTTTCCGGCAGATTAACGCAGGCGGTCCCCTCTCTTTTGATTAAAAACGGAACAGCATCAAGCCTGAACCCGTCAACCCCGCGTTTAATCCAAAAATCCATAATTTTAATCATTTCATTGAATACTTCCGGATTATCCCAGTTAAGGTCGGCTTGCTCTGAATAAAAAGTGGCAAAATAATAATCGCCCGTTGCCGGATTAGGTACCCAGTTGGAAGATATTATGTGGGAAAACGGATTAAGAGCCCGGGGAAATTCTTTGCCTGTTTTTGACCAGATAAAATAACTTCTTTTGGGGTTGTCTTTTGACTGGGAGGCCTCTTTAAACCATGCGTGTTTGGTGGAAACATGGTTTAAAACCAAATCAATAATAACTTTAATTCCTTTTTTGTGAGCTTTTTTGGTAAAACGTTCAAAATCATCAATCGTTCCCAGTTCTTTTTTCACGTTTAAATAATCAGAAACATCATAACCCCCGTCAATCATGGGCGAAGGATAGTGAGGCAATAACCAAACACAATTAGCACCGAGATTTTTCAGATATCCTAACTTTTCCGCCATCCCTTTAAAATCTTTGGCAAACTTATCCGCGTATACCTCATATATCACCAGATTTTTCCAATATAAATTTTGGGCCATGCTTTAATTTTAAATCTTTTTAAGAATTTATGTCAAAATAAAAAACCTGTTCTTGGTTTTTTGCTTTAAATATGGCGCTCCCGCTTTTGCGTTCCTCCTTTGTTATTAAGGGATACCGTAGGAATAGCTATCCGCAGATTTAAAAGTTTATCTCTTTTTAATTTTATTTTTTTCGTGTTCTTCCGACAGAAAATCGGTCCATCTTTTTACTTCGTCAAAAGCATCTTTAAGAGTAGATTGATTCATACTCTTCAGTACGCGCGCGGCATAGGTGATATTAGTTTCGCCGCTCATCTTTATTTTTTTCTTGTCTTTCCCCTCCCCTATTTCAAAAATTTTATGCTCGTCATAATTATAGGGAACCGGATCTGACTTCTCATTCCAGTCAGGCGTTTTTATCGCTTTATCGCTGAGTTCATTCAAAAAGTCAACAAAATTTTTTACAGCCATTACCGCCTCTTCGTATGAACAGTTATTTTTGCGCGAAACATCGGATATCGCCTCTTCAATATTATGTTTGGCGGCCATATTTAATTCTTTGCTCTCGTTATTTTTTTGTGCTTTTTCAAATGTCATAATTTATTTAAATTATTTTATAATTATAGTATTTAAAGAAGTGATTTCGAAATTCGGATATTTTTGTGAGTCGGAAAACTTAATTTAATATGGCAGTGATTCATGCCTACAAAAAATATCCCGGCTCTTTTTTAAGAAAATAAACTCAACGAAGACACCGTATCAATATCAATATAATACAGCATGATTAAAAAGAAAAGCTCTTAAAAAGAATGGTTATAACTCGCTATGTATTGAGGTCAGGCACCATATCAATGCGGATTTTATCCACAAATTCGGGGATATGGCTTACAAGAATCATGGCGCCAACGTATTTGTTAAGGGCTTCGGCAATAATCGGGATATGGCGAAAATTAATGTGGTTGGTCGGCTCGTCCAAAAGAATTATTGGTGTCAGTTATTGTTATTGGTTATTGGTGTCAGTTATTGGTGTCAGCAGTTATTGGTGTCAGGTACCTTTTTTTATTGGTGTTATTGGTGTCAGGTATCTTTTTCATTGTTTCGGCCTGCCACGCAATCGAGTTGTTAAAAGCAGATCAAATTTATCAACCATTCGTTCGACCCACTTTGCGGCTCCGAATGGCGTTCCCTTGTTGACCGACTGGCGTATACGGATAAGAGTGCCGGCATCTTCTTTTTCATTCAGCCACTCTATATAATCTTCCGGCAGCTCAATAATAGTATCGCTCAATAATGCTTTTTCTTGCGGGGTGCCTTGAGTCCTCCGATATGCGCTCCCCCATTGCCAGTCTTGGGCCTTTTTTATTAGTTTAGCACGAAAAGGATTCCGTTCAACATAGCGAATAAGTTGGATAAGATAGTTATCTTTTTCTACAAGAAATGATTTATAGCGCCCTTGATACAGATGGCCGTAACCGATTGTCTTTGTTCGGGAATGGTATTGCTGGGTATGAGTTAATGTAAGCCACTGCATG